>VAPK010098210.1_pt1 | contig 21768 bp, 24 predicted proteins | sample 3395031 | NCBI WGS metagenome assembly VAPK01 (sample SAMN08290443, study PRJNA428436) | hydrothermal vent metagenome | isolation source: Deep-sea hydrothermal vent chimney 1 | place: Pacific Ocean: Juan De Fuca Ridge
CGACTTACGGCAACAGTAGCAGCTGCCTATAAAGATCAAGTAAGTTATACCCTAGATGGTACAACAACGCAAACTTCTGGAGTTTTTAATAACGTAACTGATGGCGAACATACAATCACGGTTGTAAATACCGTAACAGGTTGTACTTCAGAGCCAATTACCCTTGAAGCAGACTTGTCATGTTTTCAAATTCCAAATTTCTTTACTCCAAATGGAGATGGAATTAATGATACTTGGTATCCGAAAGGCATTGAAGATTATCCAAACATTACTGTTGAAATATTTGACAGATACCAACGTTTAATTGAAAGTTATGTAGGTAAACAATCTTGGGATGGTTCTTACAAAGGTAAATTACTACCCTCAGGAGACTACTGGTATATTATTAAGTTAAATGATCCAGACGATAATAGAGAATTTAAAGGAAACGTTACGTTATATAGATAATAAAAAAAATAAGAGAAAAAAAACAATCCAATGAAAAAATACATTTTTATAATAGCATTTGCCTTTACGTTAATGGCAAACTCACAGGAATTTAAATTATCACCTTATACTCAATATTTGGTAGAAAATACGTTCGCAATTTCTCCTGCCTATGCAGGTATTGATGATGTTCATAAATTACGCTTAAGTGGTGTTTTTCAATGGGTAGGCATGAAAAATGCTCCTCGTACACAAAACATCTCTTATGATACTAGATTGAACGAGCAAACAGGTTTAGGTATTATTTTATATAATGATACCAATGGAGCTACAAAGCAAATGGGAGGCCAATTGTCTTATGCATATCATTTAACATTATCTGATGCTGATGAGTCATATTTGTCTTTTGGGATCTCTTATAAATTCAATCATTTTAAAATTGAGACTAAAAATTTTGGAGATGATGGCTCTGGAACTGGTTATAATGACCCACATGTAGGTGCAAGTCAATCTACCTCAAATCACAACTTTGAAGTTGGAGCATTGTATAGAGTTGAGCGTTATTTTATTGGTGTTAATGTTTCTAATATTTTGAATAAAAATATAGAGATATTCGCTGATACTGAACCAATTAAACTTAGAAATTATTATGCGTATACAGGCTACACTTTTGTAAGTGATAGTGAAGAGTATGAATATGAGCCTTCTTTATACTTTAAATATTTTGAAGGAGATAGTCGTTCAGTCTCAGATTTTAATTTTAAGGTTCGTAAGATGACAGATGATGGTTATATGTGGGCAGGGATTAATTCAAGATTCATAAATGATCAAAGTTTTAAACCGTTATCGATATCACCACTTTTAGGTTTAAAAAAGGATAAGTTTTATGTAGGTATGGGATACCAATTTAATATCAATGAAGCTATTGATTTAAATCACGGAGGAACACCATTACTTGTTTTAGGTTATGATTTTGATGCTGGTAGATATAAAACGAGTTGGAGTTCTAGAAAATAATAGTTATTAAAAAATTAGATCAATGAAAAATATTAAAATTTTAGCTATACTAATTTGCTTTACCTATATTGGTTTACAACAAAGTTATGGGCAATCTAAAGACAAAAATGCTGAAGTAGTTTATAAAGTACAAAAATCTGAAGTTCCAGAGATTGTAAAAGAAACATTAAAGAATTATTCAGGTTATAAAATTTCAAAAGACATTACATATAGCTTATCAAAAAGAAATGGAATAGAAAAAATTTATGCTTTTAGAATAGAAAGGAAAAATTTTCCGTATTATTTGTTAATCAATGAAAAAGGGAAGGTTACTGGTACAAAATCAGTAATTGGGAATCAAAAATAAAAAAAGCTAACGAAATTATTCGTTAGCTTTTTTTATTTTAATGGTCTTGCTTTTTTTAGTTCAAAATTCTCACCTAAATAAACTTTTCTTACCATTTCATCTTCTGCTAATTCTTGCGGTGTACCTTCTTTTAAAATACCACCCTCAAACATTAAATAGGTTTTGTCAGTAATTGCTAATGTTTCTTGAACATTATGATCGGTAATTAAGATGCCAATATTTCTGTCTTTTAAATGTGAGACAATACTTTGAATGTCTTCAACCGCAATTGGGTCAACACCAGCAAATGGCTCATCTAAAAGTATGAATTTTGGGTCAGAAGCTAAAGCTCTAGCAATTTCTGTACGTCTTCGTTCTCCTCCCGATAACAAATCCCCACGATTTTTACGAACATGGCCTAAACTAAATTCATCTATTAATGATTCTAATTTTTCTTTTTGTTGTTTTTTAGAAAGGTCAGTGAATTGTAGAACAGATAGAATATTATCTTCGACAGATAATTTTCTAAAAACAGAAGCCTCTTGAGCTAAATACCCAACACCTTTTTGAGCACGCTTGTACATTGAATCGTTGGTGATGTCTTCATTGTCTAAAAATATTCTCCCTTCATTAGGCTGTATCATACCTACAATCATGTAAAAAGAGGTGGTTTTTCCAGCTCCATTTGGGCCTAATAAACCAATAATTTCACCCTGTTCTACCTGTAAAGAAATGCCTTTAACAACAGTTCTGCTACCATATTTTTTTTGAATATTTTCAGCTCTTAATATCATAATTGTAAAAATAGTAAATTTTAAAGTTTTGCAGCTGCTTTTTTCTCTTTGCGGAGTATTGTTTTTGAAATTACAATACTAATTTCATATAAAATTGCCATGGGTACTGCCACGATAAATTGACTGATGACATCAGGAGGTGTAATGATAGCTGCTAAAATTAACACCAAAACTAGAGCATATTTTCTATATTTTTTTAAAAATTCTGGAGTTACCAATCCCATTTTTGTTAAAAAATAAATAACAACTGGCATTTCAAAAATCAGGCCAGCTGAGAGTACCGACGCTCTAAGTAAGCCAATGTAAGAGCTTAAGTCAATATTATTATTTACCTCTTGAGCGACTCTGTAAGATCCTAAAAAATTGATTGATAGCGGTGTGATTAAGAAATAACCAAATAGAACACCTACAAAGAATAAAAAGGAAGAGATAATAATAAAACTTCTTGCATGTTTTCTTTCTTCAGCATATAATCCTGGTTTAATAAACTTCCAAATTTCCCATAAAATAAAAGGAAAAGCTACTATAAAGCCAACAGTAACTGATGTCCATATATGAGCAGAAAACTGCCCTGCCATGGTTCTACTTTGAACTATAAACGGAATCTCATCTATACATAAACCATCAGTGCCTAGTTTTTTAGATATAGAGCATAGCATTCGGTAAGTAATAAATAAAGGGTTTTTTGGTAATAAAATAATTTTATTAAAAATAAAATTTTTCATCATAAAAGCAACAGAACTTGTAACTAACACAGCTATTACTGAGCGTACCAATGTCCATCTTAAGACTTCAAGATGGTTAAGGAATGACATTTCATTTTGTTCTTCAGACATCTAAATAATACCTTCTTTTAATAAATCATGTAAATGAATAATACCTTTGTAGATACCATTATCACTCACTAATAATTGAGTAATGTTATTATTTTCCATGATGCTTAAAGCTTCAACAGCCATGGCATCTGAACTTATTGTTTTCGGATTTTCACCCATGATATCTTTAGCTGTTAAAGAGGTGAAGTTAGAGTTGTTTTTTAACATTCTTCTAATGTCTCCGTCAGTAATGACACCTGCAATTTTATTGTTTTCAATAACAGCAGTAGCTCCTAAGCGTTTTTCTGAGATTTCAATAATTACATCTGAGATAGTATCACTAGGTTTTACTTGCGGAATGGGATTGTTTTGCACCAAGTCATTGACACGAAGATATAATCGTTTGCCTAAGGTTCCTCCAGGATGATATTTTGCAAAATCCTTACTATCAAATCCCCTCATTTCTAATAAACAAACAGCTAAGGCATCGCCCATAACCAATTGAGCTGTTGTGCTAGTGGTTGGAGCTAAATTATTAGGACAGGCTTCTTGTGCTACAGTTGCATTTAGAACGAAATCGGCTTGCTCAGCCAAATACGATTCTAAATTGCCCGTAATGGCAATAATTTTGTTATGAGAATCTTTAATTAAAGGGAGCAATACTTTTATTTCAGGAGTATTGCCGCTTTTAGAAATACAAATAACGACATCCTCTTTTTGTACGATGCCTAAATCGCCATGAATGGCATCAGCAGCATGCATAAATATAGAAGGTGTACCCGTAGAATTTAAAGTAGCAACAATTTTTGAGGCAATATTTGCACTTTTCCCAATTCCAGTGACAATAATTCTGCCTTTAGAATTTAAAATAAAATTTATTGCATTTTCAAAATCTTTGTTTAAAAAATTTATTAAATTCGCTATCGCTTCGCTTTCGATAGATATAGTTTGCTTGGCGATTTCTAAAATATTTTTCTTAGTGTTCTGCATCAAAAAAAATAAAAAATTTAAGAATTAAAAATAAAGTAGTATCTTTAGTTGCAAATGTATCTAAAATTCTAGATAAATAATAAATCAGAGTGACAAATTTAAACTTACAAGAATCCTTAAAGAAGTATTTCGGTTTCAATCAATTTAAAGGCTTACAAGAACAGGTTATTACAAGTATCATGAATAAAGAAGATACTTTTGTTATTATGCCTACGGGCGGAGGTAAATCTTTATGTTATCAATTACCAGCCTTAATTCAAGAAGGTACTGCAATAGTAGTATCACCTTTAATTGCATTGATGAAAAATCAAGTAGATGCCATACGCGGTATTTCTACCAATGAAGGTATTGCACATGTTTTAAACTCATCGTTAAATAAAGGCGAAATCGCTAGGGTTAAAGAAGATATTACTAATGGTATTACAAAATTATTATATGTAGCTCCAGAATCTTTAGCAAAAGATGAGTATGTAGACTTTTTGAAAACTCAAAAAATATCTTTTGTTGCTATTGATGAAGCACATTGTATTTCAGAATGGGGACATGATTTTAGGCCAGAATATAGAAATTTAAAGAGTATTATTTTACGGATAGATGATGTGCCAATTATAGGGTTGACCGCTACAGCTACACCTAAAGTTCAAGAAGATATTTTGAAGAATTTAGGCATGACTGATGCTACAACTTATAAAGCGTCATTTAATAGGCCAAATCTGTTTTATGAAGTGAGACCCAAAACAAAGGATATTGAAAAAGATATTATCAGGTTTGTTAGAGGTTATAAAGGAAAGTCAGGTATTATTTATTGTTTGAGTAGAAAGAAAGTTTCTGAAATAGCTCAAGTATTACAAGTGAATGATATCAAGGCAGTACCTTATCATGCAGGCTTAGATGCTAAGACTAGAGCTAGACATCAAGATATGTTCATTATGGAAGATATTGATGTTGTCGTTGCTACGATTGCTTTTGGGATGGGTATTGACAAACCAGATGTGCGTTTTGTAATCCACCATGATATTCCTAAAAGTTTAGAAAGTTATTATCAAGAAACAGGTAGAGGTGGTAGAGATGGAGGTGAAGGTCATTGTCTGGCTTTTTATGCCTATAAAGATATTGAAAAACTAGAGAAATTTTTATCAGGTAAGCCAATTGCCGAGCAAGAAATTGGGCATGCATTATTACAAGAGGTTGTTTCTTATGCAGAAACATCAATGTCTAGGCGTAAATTTTTATTGCATTATTTCGGAGAAGAGTTTGACGATGTAAATGGCGATGGAGCTGATATGGATGATAATGTTAGAAATCCGAAAACGAGAATAGAAGCTAAAGATGACGTTAAGATTTTATTAGAAGTCATAAGAGATACTAATGAAGAATACAAATCGAAAGAAGTTGTAAATACTTTAATAGGGAACTCAAATGCATTGTTGAAATCACGAAGAACAAATACACAGCCTTATTTTGGGATTGGTAAAGATAAAGTAGCTCTTTATTGGATGGCTTTAATTAGACAGGTATTAGTTGCGGGGTATATAGCTAAAGAGATAGAGCAATATGGTGTGTTGAAATTAAAAGAGAAAGGCTTAGAATTTATTAAAAAACCACTATCTTTTTTGATGACAGAAGACCATGTTTATGAAACAGGCGATTATACAGGTATTGTAGCAAATACAAAGGGATCTGTAGGAAGCACAGATGAAAAGTTGATGCTAATGCTGAAAGATTTACGTAAGAAAGTTAGTAAGCAAAAAGGAGTTCCTCCTTTTGTAGTTTTTCAAGACCCTTCATTAGAAGATATGACCTTAAAATACCCAATGACCATTGAAGAGCTTTCAAATGTCCATGGAGTAGGAGATGGTAAAGCAAAGAAGTTTGGAAAATCATTTATTGAGCTAATTCAGAGATATGTTGAGGAAAATAATATAGAAAGATTTGATGATTTGGTAGTGAAAACTACGGGTACAAACTCAGCTTTTAAACTTTTTATCATTCAAAATACTGATAGAAAATTACCACTAATTGATATCGCTAAATCAAAAGGTCAAACAATGGCTGAATTGATTACTGAAATGGAACGTATTATTTATGCTGGCACAAAATTAAATATTAATTATTGTCTAGATAACTTATTAGATGAAGATCAACAAGAAGAAATTTACGATTATTTTATGGAAGCTGAAACCGATAAAATTCAAGAAGCTCTAGATGAATTTGATGGTGAGTATGATGAAGAAGAACTGCGATTGGTACGTATTCGATTTATTAGTGAAGTGGCAAATTAATGCTTGCCAGAAAACGTTGAATTTTTCGTTACGCTCGTGTTAAAAACTGTGACTTACAAAAGTAAGCTCCTTATTTTTAGTACTTCACAAGCCTTAAATTTAATATTTTTGACTAAGTACTCAAAATATTGAAATTTTATGTTGGGTATAAATTAATGAAAATGAATAGATATCCATTGTGTACTTATAAAAGCAACAGCAAAACCTAATAAAACTGCAATAAACTTCCTGATGTTAAATTGATGATTCTTTGTGCTTTCAAACAGTATCGCAGTGGCAATATGTAAGAAGATTCCAATAATTACTGCGGTTATTTCTGTGTGATAGGTATTGAAAAATGAAGTTTCATTGCTAATCAATAACCCTAATGGGCTCATCAAAGCAAAAATCACCATAAATAAATAAATTGAACTTTTTTTAAGCTCTGATTGTAGTAAAAATATAAAAAGTACAATAGTAATAGGTATTTTATGTATAACAATTGCTCCTAATAATAAATTGCTATTTACGGTTCCTAACGGAATTCCTTCTAAAAAAGCATGTAAACTTAAACTCGCAAATAATAACCATGGTATGCCTTTAGCATACGGATGAATATGAATATGACCATGTTCAGCACCTTTTGAAAAAAATTCAACAATAGTTTGAATTAAAATTCCAACAAGTATGTAAAGGCCAATATTTTTTTGATGAGATTCAAAAACTTCAGGTAATAAATGCAATACAGTGATAGATAGGAGGTAAGCTCCACTAAATGATAAGACTAGCTGTACAATTTTTGTTGTAGGTTTTAATACTATAACGAGTAGCACACCCAACACAACTGATACTATTAAGGCTATAAAACTCATTCTAAAATTAAAATTAAACGGTTAGATGTTTTGCTGTCAAAAGGTGTTAAATCATACGAACCAAAAGTATGTTTTAGATTTAAACCTGCTTTTATGAAATATTTTTTTAAAACAGTTAAAGATAAAAATTTGACTTTTTCTGTATAATGATGTGTTTTTCCGTCTGCTGAAAATCGGATATCCTTTATGATAAAATCCTCATCAATAGATCTGTTTATAATAAAATCTATAGTGTCTTTAGTGACAACCTCATAATCTACCATAAACTTTTTTACATAATTAACATTCATAAAATCAATAACTAAAATTCCATCTTTTTTTAGTCCGTTTTTCAAGTTTTGTAAGACGTTAATATTGGTTTTTTTATCATCAAAGTACCCAAAACTAGTAAATAAATTAAAGATTGCATCAAATTTTATGTCAAAGGGCAAACGCATGTCTTGAACCTTAAAATGTAAGCTTTTATTTTCAAATTGTTTTGCGTAGGTAATGCTGTTTTCTGATAAATCTGCACCCATAACATCATAGCCAAGCGTATTCAAAAATACTGAATGACGTCCTTTGCCGCAAGGCAAATCGAAAATTTTGCTATTCTTTTTTAGCTTTAAAAAAGAAACCAAATGTCGCATGAATAGTTGAGCTTCATCATCATTTCTGTCTTGATACAAAATGTGATAATATTTTGTATCAAACCAATCTTTAAACCATTCTTGCTTTTCAGTTGTCATTGATAAATTATAAAATTGCGTACAAAAGTAAGAAATCAAATTTTAGTAGTTGTAATAAGTGTATTTTTGTGAAATAATTTTATTAGGATGAATCAAAATTTTAAAATGTTAGCCAAAACTTTATTTGGTTTTGAAGAGTTATTGGCAAAAGAGCTAAGAGCATTAGGAGCGACTGATGTGAAAATAGGTGTTAGAAACGTAAGTTTTGTAGGTGATAAAGGCTTTATGTACAAAGTCAATTTAGGATTGAGAACAGCCGTACGAATTTTAAAGCCTATTAGAAAGTTTAAAGTTCAAAATGAAGATGATTTATACAAACAATTGCAAACCATTAAATGGGATAATTATTTAGATGTAGATGGGTCTTTTGCAGTTGATGCTGTTGCCAATGCCGAAAACTTTACTCATTCTCACTATTTATCCTTAAAAACTAAAGATGCCATTGTTGATTATTTTAGAGATCGATTTGGTAAGAGACCAAATGTTGATTTAGACCACCCAGATTTAAAGATTAATGTTCATATTTATAAAGACGATTGTACTGTGTCTTTTGATAGTTCAGGTGATTCTTTGCATAAAAGAGGTTATAGAAGTGCTACAAATATTGCTCCTATAAATGAAGTGTTGGCAGCAGGTTTGGTGTTGTTGTCAGGTTATGATGGTACACAACACTTTATTGATCCGATGTGTGGTAGTGGTACTATTTTAATTGAAGCAGCAATGATAGCGAATAATATTCCTGCAAATATTAATAGAAGAGAGTTCGGTTTTGAAAAATGGAATGATTTTGATGATGATTTATTTGAAGTAATTAGAAACTCACTACTTAAAAAAGTGAGAGAATCTAACAGAGATATTGTTGGGTATGATAGAGCATCCTCGGCAGTTTTTAAAGCAACAGACAATGTTGAAAATGCAAATTTAGAAGAGTTTATTACAATACAACAAAACAATTTTTTTAAAACTAAAAAAGAACTAGAGGGCAAAACTATTGTATTATTCAATCCGCCATACGGAGAGCGTTTAGAGATTGATGTTCCTGATTTTTATAAAGAAATAGGGAACACTCTTAAACAAGGATACCCAAATACCAATGCTTGGCTGATTACTTCTGATTTTGAAAACGGATTAAAAAGTGTGGGTTTGAGAACTTCAAAAAAAATTAAAGTTTATAATGGTAAGCTAGAATGTAGGTTGGTGAAGTATGAAATGTATGAAGGCAGTAAAAAAGGAAAGTATCAAAATAAAAAAGAGGTGAAATAATCACCTCTTTTTTATTGTAGCGAGAGGGAGATTTGAACCCCCGACCTCCGGGTTATGAATCCGACGCTCTAACCAACTGAGCTACCTCGCCATTTTTAAGTTTGCAAATATAAAAACAAATTTAGTAGACGCAAGACTTCTTGCTTATTATTTTTTAATAAAAAAGTTTTTTTTAAAATTAGATATTATATATATTGCCAACCTTAAGATTATAAAAAAAAAATTGTAAATGGCTAAAAAAATAAAATTTGATATTGAATTTGTAATGCACGCATCGCCTGCATTTTTATTTCAATATCTTTCAACCCCTGATGGATTAAGTGAATGGTTTGCCGATAATGTAAATTCTAGAAGTGATATTTTTACATTTATTTGGGATGATTCGGAAGAAGATGCTAAAAGGATATCACATAAGACAAATGAAAAAATAAAATACAAATGGTTAGAAGATGAAGATGAAGATGTATACTTTGAGTTCACCATTATGGTAGATGATTTAACTTCTGATGTTTCTTTAATTGTAACCGATTTTGCTGATGAAGATGAGATTGATGAATCTAAAATGTTTTGGGAAAATCAAATTGCTGAATTGAAGCAAACCATCGGAGCTTAATTAAAAATTAATAATAATTTGAATACCTATAGCCTCGATTTTTCGAGGCTTTTTTTATATTATATACTATTATGTTGATTAATTTAAACGGAAATTTTGTAGAAGATCATCTTAAAGTAAGTGTCAATAATAGGGCTTTTAAATATGGGGATGGTTTATTTGAGACTATGAAAATCCTTAATGGCAAGGTTGTTTTTGTAGAAGATCATTATTTTAGGTTGATGGCATCTATGCGGATGTTACGGATGCATATTTCTATGGGACTTACCTTAGAATTTTTTGAAAATGAAATTTTAAAGACGGTCACTGCCAATAAATTAACTGATGCCCGAGTTCGACTTTCTGTTTTTAGAAAAGATGGAGGTTTGTATTTGCCAAAAAGTAATACTGTTGGTTTTTTGATTGAGGCTCATCAATTGGAGGTTACTATAAAAAAGAATTATGAAGTTGATCTGTTTAAAGATTATTATGTGAACTCAGGTTTGCTGTCAACGTTGAAAACCAATAATAGAATACTAAATGTAGTTGCCAGTATATATGCTGACGAGAATGAATTGGATAATTGTATTCTAATCAATGAGAAAAAACAAGTTGTTGAAACAATTAACGCTAATATTTTTTTAATTAAGGATGAGAAAATAACAACTCCATCTCTGTTTGAAGGCTGTATTAAAGGGGTTGTTAGAAAGAATTTGATAACATTAATTTCAAAAAATAAAGATTTTGAAATTAAGGAAACTGAAATTTCTCCTTTTGAACTTCAAAAAGCTGATGAGGTATTTTTGACCAATGCAATAGTAGGGATTCAGGCTGTTACAAATTATAGAAAAAGAACGTTTACTACAGAAATCTCAACTTATTTGAGAAAGGAATTAGCAAAATTAGTATAAAACTAGATTAATAAAAATATAAAACCGCTCTAATATAAAATCAGAACGGTTGGAATTTGGTTGGTTGCTTTTGTGTATCGAGAAAATCGGGTTATTTAAAATTTCTAATATTAGGTTAGAAAGTAATAAAAACAAAAATGATTAATGCTATTGATTTTCTCATAAAATCTAAATTTAAAATACCTTTTTAATTAATTCATCAGAAGGTATTGTATTTTTAATAACGTTAAAGTTTACCAATTTATTTTGTATGCTATTTATTAATTCTGTTGAGATGGCTTTTTCACTGTTCCATTTGGTGATAGATAACCACTCTTCTATGTCTACTACCTGTTGGTTGTAACGTTTTGAAAACAAGTTGATTAAATCTGTATTACGGTGCTCATTTGTAAAGTTTTTTAATTGATTGTTTATGACATTAATAAGAGTTTTAATACACTCTGATTTGTTTTCTAAAATATCATTTCTAACTGCCATTACAAAGCAAGGCCAAGGTGTAGTAATGCTATCTACCCTTCTGAAAACACCTTGATCGACTAATGGTTTTGTCGTAAAATGCTCCCACATAAAATAATCTGCTGTGTCATTTGTTAGAGCTTTTATACCTCCTTCAAGGTTATTTACAATTTCGTATTTTAAATTATCTATATCAAATCCTTGATGTACCGCATTGACAATAGCCATTAATTGTGACCCTGAACCAAACCTACTAATGGCAATTCTAGCTTCCTTTAATTCTTGTATCGTTTTGAATTTAGATTGAGCCCCAACGTGAATTCCCCATAATAAAGGCGACTCTACATATACTTTTACAATTTTACTTGGGTTGCCATTAATAATATCTTTTATAATACCCTCAGTTAAAATTATTGCAGCATCTATACTGCCATCGCTTAGAGCAGCACACATTGCACCAGTACCTCCTGGAAATTCTTTCCATTGTAAATCGACTCCTGCTTGTTGAAACTTGCCTTCTTCAATAGCCAAATGCCATGGTAAATTGAAATGTTCAGGCACACCGCCAATAGTTATTTTCTGCATTAGTAAGTATTTAATTCTTGTTGTTGTTTTTTGGTAAGATTTTGAATCACTAATTGATAGGAAGTATCTATCCAAGAATAGATAAGAGCATCATCAACTGAATTATCTAAAGTAATCTTATTCCAATGTTTTTTAAGCATATAGGCTTGTGTACTCAAGCAAGAATACCTTGCTCTTAACTCTTCAATTTCTTCTGATTTAGCTTTGACGCTTATACTCCCAAAAGTAGTAATGTCTGTTGCAGTAAACATTTTATCAAGTACTTTAAAAACGAGAATATTGGGTAGTTTAGGAAAAGGGATTGATTCTGTAACTCCTTTTTTTAAGAGGCAATATGTTCTGTATTCTTCAATGTTCATCAACTATTCAGTGAGTTTATCTAACGTGTATTTTATCAACGCTTCTACAGGCTTGTAGGGGTCTTTACTAAAAGTTCCGTTGGCTCTATTGGCAATAATAGCATTCATAGAAAGTGCTTGATGGCCTAATAGTTTTGCCAATCCGTAAATGGCAGAAGTTTCCATTTCTAGGTTGGTGATACGTATACCATTAAAATCAAAACTATCCATTTTACTGTTTAAATGAATGTCTTGTATGGGTAAACGCAAAACTCTTCCTTGTGGGCCGTAAAAGCCAGGAGCCGTTGCAGTACATCCTGTAAAAACAGTATCGCTATTTAATTTTTCAGTAAGCATTTTACTGCCTTTTATGATGTATGGTCTTGCTTTTCTATCATCCCAGTTGGTGTGTTTGATAAAAGCATCCTCTATTTCTTTTTCGAAAATTTTATCAGCTACATAAGAGTGTAATAATCCGTCAAGACCCAATCCGTATTTAGCAAGAACAAAACTATTTACAGGAACCTCACTTTGCAACGATCCCGAAGTGCCAATCCGCACAATATTCAATTGCTGATGCTCTTTTTTTACAATTCTATTTTCTAAATCAATATTAACCAAGGCATCCAATTCATTCATGACGATATCAATATTATCAGGGCCAATACCTGTAGAAATCACGCTCAAACGTTTGCCTTTATAGATGCCTGTTGTAGTTTTGAATTCCCGTTTTTGAGTTTCAAATTCAATAGAGTCAAAATGCTTTGTAATTTTTGCAACCCTATTTTGATCGCCTACAAAAATTATGGTATCTGCAATATGTTCGGGTTTTAAATTTAAATGGTATACACTGCCATCAGGATTTAAAATCAATTCAGAAGGTGCTATTTTATTCATTACTATGCTTTAGTATTACGTTGATTAGTTCATTCGTCTTTTCAAATTGAATATAATGTGCCGTATTTTTTAAGAATGTAATTTCTGCATTTGGAATATCATTTTTCAAACGTTTACAATCTGCTATAGTTTTTTCTCTATCCTTGTCTCCGATAAGAATATCAACTTTTTTATTAATATTCTTATAATTGGCAGAGATTTCATTCAGACCAGAAGCATAATTTACTTGCTCATTAGAAATGGCATAGAACACTTTGGGTTGAGACCATATTTTTTTTCGAGTATTTAAAAAGGTATCCGTTAAAATTTCTTTATTTCCAGCAAAAGCATGCATCAATCCTTCTTCAATCTTTCCTGAAGCTGCCGTTGTTGCAATAAATGTTGTAAAACCTTTGCCAATTATGGGTGCTGTTGCTATTTTAAAAAGTATTTCAGGATGGAATTGATATAAAGGAGAAGCAACTATGATATAAGATTTTATCTTGTCATTACCAATGGTAGCTAGATTTGCGGTAATTGAGCCTCCATACGAATGACCAACAACAATTACATTGTTTAAATCTAATTGCTGAATCAGTTTATTTGTAATATCGGCATTTTCTTTTAAGGTATAATTATAGCTATTGGCAGTGCTAAAGCCATGACCAGGTCTGTCAAAGGCAGTGATTTTATGTGTTTTAGATAAACTATCAATAATAGGTTGCCAATCTTCAATTGAGCCTGGCATTCCGTGAATAAGTAAAACATCTTTGCCTTTTCCTTTTTGGATATATCTTATTTTTTCTCCGTCAATATCAATAAATTCACCTTGCCAATTGTCAGTATGCTCTAGGCTTCCTTTTTGGAAGCTGGTCTGATTTACTTTTCCTGTAATAAAAAAAGCAAGTGCAATTAGGATAATAAAATAGATTAAGTATTTGAATAGTTTTTTCATGGTTTTAGTGTGTAATTTAAAATTTCACATTAGAGTTTTTTATAGTATACTGATTTTATTTGTCTGAAATATAAATTTTTTTTCTAATGGTGAAACGGTCTTTTATCTTTTAACTACCCTCCAACACGTTTTACTTTAAAGCCTTTTTCTATAAGCATGACCATAATTTTATCTCTAAAATCGCCTTGAATGATAATTTTATCGTCTTTAAAACTACCACCAACACTTAATTTGGTTTTGAGTTCTTTTGCTAATTTTTTAAAATCTGAGGTTGCACCAGTATACCCTTCAAGAATAGTAATGGGTTTGCCTTTTCTTTTTTCGTATTTGCAAATAATAGGGTCGTCTTGTAGCCAAATATCACTTTTCTCTTTTTTCTTTTCAGGTTCTTGAGGTGTATGCTCTGGAAATAAATTTTTTAATTGATCTTGTAAGTCCATGATTAGAGTTTGGATTTAAGCTACATTTTTATTTTTTATTACTGCTACTGCCAACTGAATACTGTTTACTTCTTTATTAAACCCAATTCAATTAATCGTTCATTTAAATATTCACCAGCTGTAATATCCTCAAATTGCTTCGGGTTTTCTTTATCGATACAATTCGCTAAACAATTTAAAGGCATATCACTAATAGGATGCAGAAAAAACGGAATGGAATAACGTGAAGTTCCCCAGTTTTCTTTTGGCGGATTAACCACTCTGTGAATGGTTGATTTTAATCGATTGTTAGAATGACGAGAAAGCATATCACCTACATTAATAACGATTTCATCAGAAGCCGCCATTGCATCTATCCAATCTCCATTATGATTCTGTACTTGTAAGCCTTTACCTTGAGCTCCCATTAATAAAGTAATTAAATTGATGTCACCATGAGCAGCCGCTCTAACTGCATTTTTTGGTTCTTCAAGAATAGGAGGATAGTGGATCGGGCGTAAGATACTATTGCCATTGGCTACATAGTTGTCAAAATAATGCTCATCCAACTCTAAAAATAGAGCCAAAGCTCTTAATACATAAATACCAGTTTTTTCTAGCATTTGATAGGTTTCTTTACCTGTAGAATTAAATTCAGGCAATTCATTTACCGTTATATTTTCTAGATATTCAGCTTTTAATTGAGGATTATTCTCTATATATTGACCAAAATGCCAAAACTCTTTTAAATCGCCTTCTTTTTTGCCTTTTGCACTTTCTTTACCAAAGGAAATATAGCCTCTTTGTCCGCCATTATCTTGTTCATATAAGCGTTTAGTCTCTGTTGGTAAATCAAAAAAAGCTTTAATTTGAGTGTATAATTGATCCACCAAGGTATCAGTTAAAAAATGTCCTTTTAATGCTACAAAGCCAATATTTTCATACGCCTTGCCAATTTCAGTGACAAATTTTTGCTTTCTGTTGAGATCATCAGATAAAAAGTCTGATAAATCTACACTAGGTATGTTTTGCATAAATTTAGAATATTATAAAAGGTAAAATTAAAGAAAATTTATTTAGCCTTTTTGTATAATGGGATTAAGTAGGATACTGTATAGTTTATACCGAAACCTGAATTGTTTAAAAAGACTCTATTAAAACCAGGAACAAATAAGTTTTTAAAATTTTCTGGTTGTTTAGAACTGATCATTTTTTTTCCGCTAAAGCTGAATCCTACATATAAATTATTAAAAATTTCGGCTTTGATACCCAATACAAATTCTGCCCAATGGGCGTTTAAATTGTCAAATTTCTGCCCATTTTCAATTTTCTCTAAACTATGAAAAAAGTAGTCATTATTAACTGTAAACGTATTTAGAGTTTGACTAAAATTACTATAACCATACCTGAAGCCAACATAAATCATGTTCTCCATATCCAACCAATTTTCATAGGCGTTATAATCAACACCAGCTTTTATGTATTGACCATTGGTCGTGAAATTGATAAAATCTTCATCAGTGATATTCTCTAAATACCCCAATTCAGCGGCTACAAAAAACTTTTTTGAGATTCTATAATCGCCAACTAGTTCTAATCCTTTTCTGTCATCATCAATAAGTGTATAAATAGGATTGTACAAATCTAACCCAACTCTAAGTCCGTACTTATTTTTATAAATAGTGTCTTTTTTTTGAGAACCGATACCTTGAGAAAAAGAAATCGAAAAACACAATAAAAATACAGTACTAATGAAATATTTTAAGATGTGCATTGTTTTCATTTTCTATATGTTCTGAAATTTGTTCTTTACTTTCTATCCAACGTCCATCACTATCTACATCTTCAATGGTGTAATCTACATTTTTAAATACACTTTTATATCCGCAAGAGCGGCCTACAAAAACATTTTCTACTTTATAGGTTACTATAAGTTTGTCTCTGTTTAAAGTTGTTGGGTCAGCACTATTTTTTGTCAAGATAAAGGTGGTTTGTGTATCGTAGACATTTAATGGAAGAGGAATAGAATCTTTAGGTTGAATTTTTATAGTATCTAGTTCTCCATTAATTTCAGAAACAACGATTAATCCGTTTACAGATTTTTTTGTTTCAGGATCATCATTATCATAAAACCTGATGGTTAGGTGAGGAGTAATTGCATCTATACAAATCTCATCACGCTCACAGCTTAGTTGAAGAAATCCAATTAAGAGGAGTGAAAGAATGTATATTTTGTTTTGTTTCATTTTTATATTTAAATCTCCAGTATTCAGTATTCAGTATTCAGTATTCAGTATTCAGTATTCAGTATTCAGTATTCAGTCTTCAGTCTTCAGTCTTCAGTCTTCAGTCTTCAGTCTTCAGTCTTCAGTCTTTTTATCTAATCTTCAAAAGTACAACATTTTCTACATGATGTGTTTGTGGAAACATATCAACTGCTTGCGTCTTTATTATTTTATAGCTATCGTTCAATAAAGCCAAATCTCTTGCTTGCGTGGCCGAATTACAACTTACATAGACAATTCTATCAGCTCCTATTTTAAGTAACTGTTCAATGACGTTTTTATGCATACCGTCTCTTGGTGGATCAGTAATAATAACATCAGGCTTTCCATTTTTAGCAATAAACTCATCCGTAAAGACCTTTGCCATATCACCAACAAAGAAATCTACATTTTCTATAGCATTGTTTTTTGCATTTTCTTTCGCATCAATAATAGCTTCGGGTACACTTTCAATACCAACTACTTTTTTTGCTTGTTTGGCTACAAACTGAGCAATAGTACCGGTACCAGTATACAAATCATATACAATTTCTTTGCCTGTTAATGCTGCGAAATCTCGAGCTATTTTATACAATTCATACGCTTGAGTAGAATTGGTTTGGTAAAAAGATTTTGCATTAATTTTAAATTGTAAACCTTCCATGGTCTCAAAAATATGATTGCGACCTTTAAATAACACAATTTCTTGATCGTAAATGGTGTCATTTCTTTTTTGATTGATAATGTATTGTAAAGAGGTGATTTTAGGGAATTCTTCAGCAATGTAATTCATTAACAATTCTCTTTTGGTCGTATCATCATCAAAAAACTGAATTACAAGCATAATTTCACCAGTAGAAACAATTCGAAGCATCATTGTTCGTAATAGACCGCTCTGTTCACGAGGATTGAAAAAACTCAAGTCATTTTCTAAAGCAAATGCTTTGATTGAATTCCGAATAGCATTTGAAGGATCTTCTTGTAAGTGACATTTTTCAACATCTAGAATTTTATCCCACATACCCGCAATATGAAACCCTATGGCATTTTTATTTTCGATTTCAACATCAGAATTTATTTCTTCTAATGTTAGCCATCTACTATTTGAAAAAGAGAACTCCATTTTATTTCTATAGAAATACTGCTTCTCAGCACCTAAAATAGGTGTAATTTCTGGCAATTCTAAATGTCCGATTCTAGTTAGGTGATCTACAACTTCTTTTTCTTTATAGAACAGCTGGTCTTCATATTTCATGTGCTGCCATTTGCAACCGCCACAATGTTCAAAATGTTCACAAACTGGTTGAGTACGCTTTTCAGATTGCTTTATAAAGTTAATTGCTTTCCCTTCATAATAAGCCTTTCTTTTTTTAAAAGTTTGAATATCAACGATATCTCCAGGCACTGCATTTGATAAAAAAATGACTCTACCATCAGGAGCTTTAGCAATGGTTTTGCCTTTTGCCCCAGCATCAATAACTTCTATATTTTCGAAAATAATATTTTTCTTTTTTCTTGCCATATTGCAAATGTAATCCAAACAAAAACATCCGCCAAAAGCGGATGTTTAAATGTTTTATGTTTTAAGAATTATTTAACTGAACGTATATAAGCAGCAATAGCTTGTAAGTCTTCAGGCTTGATGTCTTTTGCTATACCGTCAATATTTGCGTTCATTATAGCTACTTGAGCAGGATCAGTATCAACTATGGCATCAGCATTTCCTTTTAGGTACTTTACAATATTTCCACTTTTTTCTGTGTATATAAAAGCGATTTCCTTAATTGAAGGTCCAATTACTCTGTTGTCTTCAGCATGGCAAGCAGTACAGGTTTTTTCATAAAATAAGACCTTGCCAGCAGCAATTAAATCGTCCTTAGCGTAGGTGTTAGTTGTTGAATTGTTTTTATTAGCGACAACTTCTTTTTTTACTTGTTCTTTAATTACAACAGTTTTTGTTTCTTCTACTTTTGTACTACTTGCAGGTTTATTGGTTTTACAGCTAATGAAGGTTATGGTAAAGATAATAAAGGGTAAAATTAGTTTTTTCATTTGATATCGGTTTTACTACAAAGATAGTTTTTTACTTTTGAAATTACTTTTATAAACAAAAACATCCGCCAAGGGCGGATGTTTAAATGTCTTATGTTTTAAGAATTATTTAACTGAACGCATATAAGCTGTGATAGCTTGCAATTCGTCAGGAGTAATATCCTTTAAGATAGTGTCTATATTGTTTTTCATTACAGCTACTTGACCTGGGTCTGTATCAACAATAGCATCAGCATTTCCTTTTAAGAATTTCACCATATTTCCACCAGTTTCAGCATATTTAGCTGCAATATCTTTAATGGAAGGACCAACTACCTTAGAATCTTTTGCGTGACAAGCGTTGCAAGTTTTAGCAGTGAATAATTTTTCTCCAGCAGCAACTTTATCATCACCTGTGGCAACAGTTGCAGCAGGCTCTTCAACTTTCACTTCTTCTTTTACAGTTTCAATTTCTTTTTTTACTTCTTCTTTCTTTTTGTCGCTACAGCTAGCAAATGTTATTGCTAAAGCTCCAACTAATAAAATTAATTTTTTCATTTTTAGAATTATTTTGTGTTTAATATTACAAATATATACACTTAATATGTATTTAACGTAATTTGATGTAGTTAATGATGTATACACGTTAATTTAGAAGCACTCTAAATAGTTTACGAAAATTAAAAATTGAATTCTTTTAAAAAACACTAAATTTGCAATTCTAAAAGATAATTGATGTTAGATAGATTAAATATATTTAAGCAACGTTTTGATGAAGTATCAGATTTGATAATACAACCTGATATCATAATGGACCAAAAACGCTATGTTAAATTAAATAAAGAATACAAAGATTTAAAAGCTGTAGTTGATAAAAGAGAGGAGTACAAAGGTGTACTTGATAATATTACGGAGGCAAAAGAAATTATTGATGATGGTTCTGATGCTGAAATGGTAGAAATGGCTCAATTAGAATTGGATGATGCTTTAGGTAAAATACCAGAACTAGAAGAAGAAATTAAGTTTTTATTGATACCGAAAGATCCTGAAGATGCTAAAAATGTCATTGTAGAAATTAGAGCAGGTACTGGTGGTGATGAAGCAAGTATTTTTGCTGGAGATTTATATAGAATGTATACAAAATACAGTTCTGATAGAAAATGGAAGACAGAAGTTGAAGATATAAGTGAAGGTACTTCTGGCGGATTTAAAGAAATTATTTTCAGTATTTCTGGTGCAGATGTGTATGGTGATATGAAATTTGAATCTGGTGTGCATCGTGTACAACGAGTACCACAGACCGAAACTCAAGGGCGTGTGCATACTTCGGCAGCTACTGTAATGGTATTGCCAGAAGCTGAAGAATTTGATATTGATTTGAAAACAAGTGATATTCGGGTTGATTATTTCTGTTCTTCTGGTCCAGGAGGGCAATCGGTGAATACCACCTATTCAGCAGTGCGTTTAACGCATGTTCCATCTGGGATAGTTGCACAATGTCAAGATCAAAAATCACAGCATAAGAATAAGGATAAGGCAATGAAGGTATTGCGTTCACGTATCTATGAAGTAGAATTAGAAAAAAAATTAGCGGCAGATTCTGCAAAGAGAAATTCATTAGTTTCTAGTGGAGATAGATCTGCTAAGATTAGAACATATAATTATCCGCAAGGTCGTGTTACTGAGCATAGAATTGGGTTGACCCTTTATGATTTGAGTAATATTATAAATGGCGATATCCATAAGATTATTGAAGAATTGAAAATGGCAGAGAATACAGAAAAATTAAAAGAATTAGGAGAAGTTTTATAATGTTGAAATACTAACGGATAGTATCTTTCCGTTTAATTTGTGTATTATTTTAAATAGTATAAATTCTAGTATTAATTTTACCCACAATACAAAGTATGAGCTTTATAGGTTTAAAAAAGAAATCAGCTGTCCAGTCTTTAGAAAAGCAATTGAAAAAGTTGAAAAACAATAGTGTTTCTCTAAGTAAGATTCATAAAATTGGTATCCTGGCAGATTCAAGGTTGTTTGGTAGTTATGATATTACAAGAAATTTGAGGCAAAAATTAGGGATCTCAAATGAAAAGCATATAGAAATAATTATCTATGAAAATCTAAAAGACGATTTTGTAACACAGCATTATAGTGTGTTTTCTGAAAAAGATTTCGGAATGTATGGTAAAGTTAAAGCTTCAAACGTAAAGAGCTTTATTGAAGATAATTTTGATTTATTGATAAATTATTGCAATCATGACTCTGTGTATACAAACTTGGTATTGGTAAAATCTAAGGCCAAATTTAAAGTAGGCTTTTTAGATGAAACATATAGAGATGTGTATGATTTCACTATTGAAATAGAAGGTAATAAAGTAGATGTTTTTAATGATGAATTGGCGAAGTATTTAAAAATTTTAAAATTAGTTTAATAAAGTGGTTCTATGATTTTAGTGCGATTTTATTTTAAATAGTAAAGATAGATGAAGCAATTTTATGGAACAGGAGTTGCATTAGTAACTCCATTTAATGAAGATAAAAGCATTGATTATAGTGCTTTAGAAAATTTAGTTGATTTTCAAATAGATAATGGTGTTGATTATTTGGTTATATTAGGGACTACTGGAGAGCCTGCAACACTTACTTCAGAAGAAAGAAATCAAGTAAAAGAAACCATTGTTACTGCTAATAATGGAAGATTACCTTTAGTGCTAGGTATTGGTGGTAATTGTACTCAAGCAATAGTTGACGAGATACAAGCAACAGATTTATATGCATTCGATGCGATTTTATCTGTAGCTCCATATTACAACAAGCCAACTCAAGAAGGATTTTATCAGCATTTTA
>VAPK010383722.1_pt1 | contig 21764 bp, 19 predicted proteins | sample 3395031 | NCBI WGS metagenome assembly VAPK01 (sample SAMN08290443, study PRJNA428436) | hydrothermal vent metagenome | isolation source: Deep-sea hydrothermal vent chimney 1 | place: Pacific Ocean: Juan De Fuca Ridge
CCGCCCTCCTTTTGAGCCTTCCGCATTTACAGCTCGTGCATACAACGACCCTGAAATATATAAGGCGGTAGCGCGGATGCCCGATGAGGGTTTTGGCCTGGAAGAAAGATTTGACAAGAAAAGGTATTTTAAGAAACGGCCCTATAAGAAGAAGCGCTCCAGAAAAAGACGCCTCAGGAAATCACGCTCTCCTTATAAGTCTCCTTTATATGCGACTCATGAATATAACAACTCAGATTATTTTGAGGGCGAGGAGCATGCATCCAATGAAAATACCGGCTTGGAAGAGAGCCCCTTCCAGAAAAGATACTTTAAGAGCAATAAATGGTCTTCGCAAATTGAATTGGAGAGCAAGGTAGGAACAAGGCGTATTTTAGGAGAACCACGGCTTTTCATTCCCCTGGCTGAAGGGGATCGTACTTTGTTATTTTCGGATATCCGGGGTACGTTTGACGATTTTGGCAGTAAAGAGGGAAATATTGGTTTGGGGTATCGCAAAATTTCGGATTCCGGCTGGATTTTTGGAGGCAGTCTCTTTTTTGACTTTCGCCGTACTGGAAATGGCAACAACTTTCTTCAGGGAATGGTTGGGGTGGAAGCCTTATCCACTGTTTGGGATTTTCGCGCCAACTATTATATTCCGGAATCCACCCAAAAGGATATTGCGGGGTCGGGCTCGGCCACCGTGGTTCAATCGGGGACCTCGTTAAGCATAAATAGTCAGGGTTTATCTCAGGAGCGCGCATTACCAGGGTGGGATTTTGAAATCGGCAGGCATTTTCCTTTAAAAGCCAACTCCGAATTTGCAGTGTATGGCAGTTGGTTTCGCTTTCAAGCAGATGGTTTTGAAGAAATCAGCGGTCCCAGGGGCAGAGTGGAAGTGAATTGGCGAGATCTTCCATTTTTGGGATATGGTTCCAGGTTTACGTTGGGAGGCGAGCTTCAATCCGACGATGTGAGAGGAACGCATGCATTTGCCACTGTTCGCCTGAAGATTCCGGTGGATAGTTTTTTTAGAATTGCTTTAGGAAAAAAGAGAAACGATTCCTCTAAGAGGCGGTTATCTCTCTTGGAACGACGGATGACAGATTTCGTTATTCGGGATGTAGATGTGGTGAGCGGCAAAGTAGATAAGCCCGTAGTCAACGAGGCTGTTCAATACGATGGGAATACGGTGAATCAAATTGTCACCATCGATGCCAATACCGCGGGAGGCGCGGTAGCGGCCATTACCGCCGCTGGCGAAAATTCCCTGATTGTTTTGGATGGAACCGCGGGCACAATAGACATATCCACCCAGGCAAACACTCGAGTGGGACAAACTATAGCGGGAGGCGGAGCCTCTTTGAGTTTCACCGGAGTCACTTCAGGCCAGACCGCGCTGTTTACCTTGCCGGGAACCGAGGGGACGCTTAACCAAACCAATGCGGCGGTGTATGCCATTAATTCCACTATCAATACAAACTATACTGACTTCACGATCACGGGCGGATTAGCTTCGATATTAGTAAATGCCAATGTCAGTGATGTGAGGATATCAGATATGACTGTGACGGGTGCGGGCAGGGGTATTTATGTGCTGAGTTCGGGCGATATCACTATTTCCAATTCTACGATTACTTCAGGGACTCTCGAGGCGCTACGCATGACCACAGTCAATAATGTATCTGTGTTCAATAATGTGATTAACGGGACGGGTACCGACGCGGTATTTGTTTCCGGTATTTTCGATATCGATTTTTCCGATAATGTAATAAACTTTACCGGATCAGACGATGCAATGGATATAGACGGTAATATAAACACGTTTTCAGGTTCCGGGAACACGGTGGCAGGCAACGTTCCCGGTTTGCCCTGCGAACTTGGAGCATCCGTTCGATTCAAATTTTCATTGACCTTTAAAAACGTGGAGTGTCGCTAAAACCCTGGCTTACTATTTTCTTCAAGCCTTGGCGGATTTCAAAGTTGAAATTTTGGGCAAACGGATTTTAAATTTCGTGCCTTTGCCCAGTTCACTTTCCACCTCGATATGGCCCTTATGCGCTTCCACGATGTGCTTGCAGATGCTCAAACCCAGCCCGCTTCCCCCCTCTTCACGGGAGCGGGATTTATCCACACGAAAAAACCGGTTGAAAATATTGGGCAGGTGTTCTTCAGGAATTCCAATGCCGGTATCCTGAATCGTTAAAAAAGCGGCGTCCTCTTTATCTTCCAGAGAAATTTTTATCTCTCCCCCCGGCTGAGTGTATTTGATCGCGTTGTGCAAAATATTCCATATCATCTGCCTGAGGCGGATAGCGTCACCATTGATTTCCACCGGCTCTAAAAACGCGATGGATATTTTTATATTTTTCTCATCCGCCAGAGCTTCCGCGTGACCAAATACCTCGTCAATGACCTCTCTTAAATTCATCGGTTTGCATTCCAGCTGAATCTGGTTTTCGTCCGACCGGGAGAGGATGAACAAGTCCTCCAACACTTTCGACATGTAGTTGATTTCCTCCAGGTTGCTGGAAATGACTTCCTGATACTCCTTGGCATCCCTTTCCTTATTGAGAACCAGCTCATTTTGCCCCTGAAGCACGGTGAGAGGGGTCCTGAGTTCGTGCGAGGCGTCACTACTGAACTGGCGGATCTGGGAAAAAGATCTTTCCAGCCGATCCATCATATCGTTGAACGTGGTGGCCAACTGTCCCAATTCATCGCGCACTTCTGGAACGGGAATGCGTTTACTCAAGTCCACGCCACCGCCGACTTCGCGGGCCGTCTGAATGATTTTTGAAACCGGTTTCAAGGCTCTTCGGGCCATGAACCGGCCCAAAAGCGCTGCGATGAGAAGCACCAGGGGAACCGTCGTGAACAAAAAAATTTTCAGGTTTTTGAGAGTTTCCTGAACCGAATCCAGAGAGGTCCCCACTTGCACCAGGTTCACCAGGTCCTGATTACGCAGGACGGGCATCGTGATCACCCGAACGGGATAAATCCCGTCAATTTTAAACGTTTCGTAGGTGGTCTGCCCTTTCAAGGCATCGGCATAGGCGGCCTGAGTGAGGGGAAATTTGGAGGCGTCGACATTTTTGGAACGGGAACCCACGTTGCCGGAACCGTCGTAGATCCTGTAAAACTTATTCAGATTATTATAGCCCAGGAATTGTTCAAAAAACCGTTCCATGCCGGGCAAAGGCGGCTGGGTGAACTTCATCGTCGCCGAGCGGGCGACAACCGTGGCGGATACTTTGAGAGAATTGTCTACACTTTCGTAAAGACGCTGGGAGAGAAAGAAATTGAGGAAAACACTGAACAGAATCAGAATGATTCCCAATAAGACCACGTACCAGGCGGTCAACCGGGTCTGGATGGAATTGAAACGCATGGCTATTCTTTCATGATATACCCCACACCCCGAAGCGTGTGAAGGAGCTTTTCAGGATAACCTTTGTCGATCTTTTTACGCAGATGGTTGACATAAACGTCTATCACATTCGTAAAGGTGTCGAAGTTATAATCCCAGACATGCTCCGCAATCATGGTTCGAGTCAGCACCTTGCCCTGGTTGCGCATAAAATATTCCAGCAGGCTGTATTCCTTCCCTGTCAGTTCAATTTCCTCATCATTGCGTTTGACTTTATGGCTCACCAGATCCAGAGACAATCCTTTGATCTGGAGAACCGTCTTGGTTTCCGCCTTGCCGCGACGAAGCAGAACCCGGAGGCGGGCGAGAAGTTCTGAAAAAGCGAAAGGCTTGGTCAGGTAATCATCGGCACCGGTGTTCAATCCGGTCACTTTATCTTCAACCGAATCCTTGGCTGTTAGCAGAAGAATGGGGGTGTCCACCTTGTTTCCCCGCAAGCGGGACAATACCTCCAACCCATCAATGACAGGGAGCATCAGGTCGAGGATAATCAAATCATACTGGTTTTCCACGCCCATGTGCAGGCCATCTTCACCGTCATACGCCACATCGACGGCGTAAGTTTCCTCCTCCAGCCCTTTTTTAATAAACGCCGCGACTTTTTTTTCGTCTTCAACAATTAAGATACGCATTTTCCAAATCCCGCTTCTTTACATCCAGTTAAATCAAAACACGCATTCAGGTGTCCCATTTTTTTTGTACTTTGTGCAGTTCCATTTCACTCTGAAGCATCTGGGTGTGTTTTTCACAATCCTTGAGAATGGCCTGATACATGGCTCTGCAACTATCGTCATTGGCGTCTATCATCGCCTGCTTGCAAATTTTCACCGCGTCCTGAGTGGCAGTCATTGCTTTGACAAGATTTTCGTTAAACTTTTTTGGCATTCTAATTTTCCCGATTAAATAAACTATAAATGTATTGGACCTCAGCGACGAGAGATCCTCTTCTCTTCCCCCTGTTCAGGGGTCTGCCGCCTGGGGTCCGGTTTTCCTTATAATATAAATTTCATTCCTGCTTCCGGTCCAGTTGATTGCCAAACAGCATTTTGACCAGAATGATCCCAAGCGCGGCTCCAAAGAGCGGCAGGGAATTGATCAATTCTAGAACAAACCGACCGAACCCACCGAAATTTTTTATCAGATAGTCCGCGAAATGGACACCCGATTGATCCAGCCAGTAAAAAACCAGATTGAGAATACTTCCGCAACCAAATCCTATAAAAGCCCCAAAAACATAATAAACAATCTTCATGATATTATTAACCCTACCGTTTGATTTCCGCCAGCGTACTCACAGCCTGTGGCTATTGCGGCTTATCCAATGAATCCGTTCCAGATATTCCGTCCGGTTTTCTTCCGGCAGGATCGATGATCCATGCTATATTTTGATCTTTAGTTTCAGTATGTTCATTCGCCCAACCATTATACATACGTTACGTTAGAGATCAAAAACTTAGGAGAAACCGATGCGGCTGGAAAATAAAATAGCCCTGATTACCGGAGGAGGCACAGGGATAGGATTGAGCTGTGCCCGGCTGTTCGTTCGGGAAGGCGCAAAAGTGGTGATTTTTGGCAGGCGGAAAAACCGGCTTGATGACGCCGTCCGGGAAATAGAGGAAAATGAACTTGGAGATAGTGTTCTCGCCGTTTCGGGAGACGTCACCCGTCATGAGGATATTAAGCGACTGGTCAAAACCACCCTCGACGCTCATGGAAGGGTCGATATTCTGGTCAACTGCGCGGGGGTTTTTACTGGCGCTCCTCTGCACGAGATAAAAGACGATGAGTGGGATGCGGTTCTCGACCTCAACATGACCAGTGTTTTCAAATTAACACGCGAAGTTCTGCCCCATATGATCCAAAGGAAATCCGGCAATATTGTCAATATCAGTTCAATTCTGGGCCTCGTCGCCGTGCCCGGCACAGCGGCCTACAATGTGTCCAAAGGCGCGGTGAACCAGTTCACCCGGTCGCTCGCGGTTGAGTACGGCAGTTCGGGCATCCGTTCAAATGCCATTTGCCCAGGCCTCATTGCCACGGAAATGACCGAAGAACTCATGAATAATGAAGATTTGATGCAGGAATGGAGCAAAAACTATCCAATAGGTCGCTTTGGTCAACCGGAGGATGTTGCACAGGCTTGTCTCTTCCTTGCCAGCGATGAGTCTTCCTTTGTCACCGGCGCCCTTCTTCCTGTCGATGGCGGGTTCACGGCTTTATAAACAAGGGGGTTGACTGCTTTCGGACAGGACATTACAATGCCTTACCGCAATAACTCGCAATATTTACAAATGTTTCCACGCTCTTCAGGATGAACAGCCACTTGTCGCTTTAAAATTTACTATTTTAAACAAATGAAATACGAAACTGTCATTGGACTGGAAGTACATGTCCAAATGAAGACCCAGACCAAAATATTCTGCTCCTGCTCGACAGAGTTTGGCCAACCCGCCAACGAAAACACCTGCCCCATTTGTTTGGGTATGCCAGGTGTTCTGCCCGTCCTGAACAAAAAGGCAGTCGAGTATGCCATGCAAGCTTGTCTGGCGACACATTGTAAAATTAACCCCAACAACACCTTCGACCGAAAAAACTATTTTTATCCCGACTTGCCCAAAGGTTACCAGATCACCCAGCTCAACCTTCCCATCGGAGAACACGGCCATATTAATATCGACGTGGCCGGCGTGCAAAAACGCATTGGCATCACACGCATTCACATGGAGGAAGACGCGGGAAAACTGGTCCACGGAGAAAATGAAGACCATGACAAGAGTTACGTCGATCTGAACCGAACCGGAACCCCGCTGGTTGAAATCGTCAGCGAACCGGAAATGCGGTCGCCGGAAGAGGTCAGAGAATATCTCGGCCAGTTGAAGGCCATCCTGGAATACACCGGGGTGAGCGATTGCAATATGGAAGAAGGCAGTTTCAGGTGCGACGCCAACATATCACTACGCCCCTTTGGGCAAAAAGAATTTGGCACACGGGCGGAACTGAAAAACCTGAACTCCTTTCGCTTCATACAAAAGGCCATCGAATATGAAGTCGAACGACAGACCCAGGTTTTGGATCAAGGAGACAAGGTCATTCAGGAAACCAGGCTCTACGATTCCGACAAAGGCGTGACCCGCTCCATGCGCTCCAAGGAAGAGGCCCACGACTACCGCTATTTTCCCGAACCGGATCTGGTGCGTTTGGCGATGGACGCGGAATGGATCGAACGCATCCAAAAAACCATTCCCGAACTGCCGGAAGAAAAGAGAAAACGGTTTGTGACCGAGCACGATATCCCGGATTACGACGCGGGAGTTTTAACGGCATCGCAGTCCATGGCAAATTACTATGAACAATGCGTCGCCCTTCATCCCCATCCCAAAACCATCAGCAACTGGATCATGGGCGAACTGTCACGCGAATTGAAAAATGACGATCGGGAAATCGAGGATTGTCCCGTGACTCCAGGTGCCCTGATCGATCTCTTGAAGTTGATCGACAAGGGAACCATCAGCGGCAAGATGGCAAAAACTGTATTTGAGGAAATGTTTCAAACAGGCAAGCCCGCTCAAGAGATCGTGAAGCAAAAAGGCATGGCACAAATTTCGGATAGTTCGGCAATCGAAAAAATGATCGACGATGTTCTAACCGCCAACCCGAAACAACTTGAAAGTTATCGAAACGGAAAAGAGACCCTCATCGGATATTTTGTCGGCCAGGTCATGAAAGCCAGCAAAGGCCAGGCCAACCCGGCGGTGGTCAACCAGTTGTTAAAAGACAAACTCACTCAATGACCAGCCTAGCGCTGGACCAGAAAATACAGGAATTACAGATGAGCACAAATAAATACAGGGGAATATTTTTCGGAGTTTTCGCTCTGATAGTTTTGGCAATGGTTTTCACCGGACCGGTTTTTAGCAGTCCCCTCAAATATTCTGAAGATAAACGGTTCATCGACAACGGCGATGTAACCATCACCGACACCAGGACCGGATTCATGTGGATGAAGGAAGACTCTTACCAGTACAAGGGGCACTGGTTGAGCTGGTTTCAGGCGACTGATTATATCGAAGAACTCAATCAAGAGGGGTTTGCCGGTTATCTCGATTGGCGTCTCCCAACGATTAAAGAGCTGACCACGTTGTATGAAGCGGAAAAATTCAACAGCAAGCAACTGGGGAGCGAAATGAAAATGCACATGGACCCTATTTTTGCCAAAGAAGGAAGCGGCACACTTTGGACATCCGAAACCAATGGCAATTACAATGCGTTCGGCGTGGTTTTCAATCACGGACAACGATTCAACAGTTCCAAAAGAAAAAAAGCCCGGCGGGCGGTCAGGGCCATCCGCCTCATTAGTCCATAAGGACATATTGTTTACTCAGGAAACCAAATTAATATGAAACGTATCTGTTTTTTCGCCTTCGCCGTATTATTCACTTTTGCTATTTTCCATTCAGTCGCCCATGCGACTTATCCGGGAAAGTCGTTTGCACATTGGGACCCTACCCTGTCGGACGAATATAAAGACCCTGACTATCAAACCATCGCTGATCTTGTGAAAGAGAAAAAGTACGATGAGGCCAACGCTCTCCTTGATAAAAAAATTAAATCCGTCGCCAATAAAAGCACGCCGATCATTTTAAAAGGCTTTATTGCCAATGAACGGGGAAATTATAAGAAGGCTCTCGAGTTATTTTTACAGGGACGGCCTGTGCAAAAACCAGGCATTCCTCAGTCGCCTCACCCCGCAATCCATTTCGGGTTTTGCCAGGTTTATCGGAATCTGGGCATTAGCGTCCTTTCCGAACAGGGATGTCACATTGCCGTGGAAAGACAGCGCAACTCCCCCGAAGTTCATTACGAGTATGCTCAAACCCTGACTGTTCAAGGGAAAATGCAAGAAGCTCTGAGAGAGTTACAAACCGCCGCAAAGCTGGACCCCAAAAACCCGCAATATCCTTTTGAGTCGGGAATGATCTCGAATTATTTGAATGTGGTTGAAGATGCCGAAAAATATTTTCTTCAAGCCCTGTCCATCGATCCCAAAAATATCGATGCGGCTTATGAAGTCGCTTATTTATACACGGCACAGGGAAAGTACAAAGAGGCGGAAAAACACATCTACCAGATTCTGGAGACCCGAAAGGCACATCCCAAACTGGGTTCCGCAAAACTCCTCCTCGATTATGCCCATAAAAACGCCGCAGAAAAACTTTCTCTCAAAACCGTCCCGCATGAATATCATTTGAGCCGCTCGCAATCCTTGTATCAATCAGGCCAATACGGGCTATCCTTGCTCGAAGTCCAAACCGCCGCCCGCCTCAAACCAGACGACCTGAAAATTCAGGAAATCCTGATCGGGATGTGCAGTGTTTTGTTTCGCCTCCGCACTGGTGAAAACACCATCAACCATTTTCTGGAACTGGTGAAAGACAATGATAATTTAAAGGGGAAGGCTTACCAGGAACTAGGAGACATTCGCGTCATTCAGGGAAAATTACTGGACGCCCGCAAGTTCTATGAAACCGCTCAATCGTTCGGTGATCCGGGAGACCTGTCTAAAATCAGTCTGGCACAATTTCCGGAGCTGTCCGCAGCCGACCTCGCACTCCAAAACCCCAATGAGATTTTTATAAAACCAACGAATGCGCTGAACCGGAAGGGAGAGATTTTTGCCCATTACAAAATGTATGATCGCGCCATCGCGATATACTCCATGGTGATGCGGATGGATCCTCAACATCTGGAAAGCATGCTGAATACAGCAACCGCTTATTACAAATCCGATAACAATAGCCGCGCCATCTCTATCTTGGAAAAATTACTCGTGACCCATCCCAACCACGATCATATTTTGTCGCATCGATTTTTACTAGCTCAAGCCTACGTCAAGCATGGAAATCTGAAAAGAGGGTTAAAAAATCTGACCATAATCGTCAATAAAAACCCCCTGATAAAAAACCAGATCCGATCCGACCCAGCCTTCAAAAATCTAAAAGAAAACAAAGAGTTTAAGAATTTACTACAGTAAGACTCAATGGAGCCTATATCGACAGTCCGAAACCACGGCCCATTCCGACTTCAATCCTCAAAACCACTACTCCCAGATATTGTTGATATAAAGTTTGACATTAAATTTCCTTTATTGTTACCTTGATAGAACATGATGATTCCCATGAATTTCCTTCATTTTTTTACCCTAAACGGGCAAATCCAGCGCAAGGAGAACCTTAAATGATAGAACGCCGCTTAAACGACAGCATCATTTGGACGCCGATAAAATTATTGGCTATATCACTCATGGTCACACTTTTTTCGGTTCACATTCCCGCAACTCTTTCTGCGGCTGAATTGTGTAAGGAAGGGAAAAAGGATTTGGCCGCAAGTTTCGATGTCATTCATGCAAGGGGTGGCTTTTGGGGACTCATGGAAAAAACCGCCGGTTTACAGGACAAATCGGTTATAGGATTGCAAACCGACGGCAAAGTCAGACGCACTGTCAGTATTTTCGAAGAGATGTGCGAGGATGGGAAAACTCCCCCCCCCGAACTTTATAACGAAATCAGTGACCTGATCGGCGATGGTAGAATGGTATTCAATATGAATACAGACCGCACACCGCCCAAAAAAATCCTGGCAAAAATCCTGAAAGTGAATGAAAAAGCCGCTGCACTATTGAAAAAACTGGGTGAGTAAAACCAAAAAAGGAAAATTGCTTTATGCTTAAGGAAGGGAATAAGGCGCCTGACTTCACTGCGGTAGATCAAAACGGAGACAAGATCAAGCTAAGCGCTTTCAAGGGTAAAAAAAACGTAGTCCTTTATTTTTACCCCAAAGACATGACTCCAGGATGCACCACTGAAGCTTGCGATTTTAAAGACAATCTGAAAAAATTCAAAGAGACTGTTGTTCTCGGAGTCAGCTTGGATTCGCCCGAACGCCACCAAAAATTCATCGCCAAATATGACCTTCCCTTCGATCTGATTTCCGACGTTGACCAAAAGGTGGTGAATAAATTCGGCGTCTGGCAAGAAAAAAAACTCTACGGAAAAACATACATGGGGATCGTCCGAAGCACTTTTATTATCGACAAAAAGGGCGTGCTTCGCAAAATATTCCCCAAAGTGAAAGTGAAGGGACATGTCGATGAAGTGATTGCGGCCCTCAAAGAAATTTAAAGAACTTGCCCTCCCCTTTTTACCTCCCCACGTGGCGGGCCTACTTCCCTGACATCAGCCGTTCGATCTCCGCCACAGATTTCGGAATTTTACGCGACATATTCCTGCAACCGGTTGCTGTTATGAGCAGGTTGTCCTCGATACGAATGCCGATTTCTTCATCGTAGATTTTTCCATTCAGTTTGATGCGAAACGAGCCATATAAGCCCGGTTCATTACTTATCAGCCATCCCGGTTGCATGGGTTCGCCGAGGTAATTGCGGAACGGGTCGCCGTCGTGTTCCTGCTCGCCCATCAGATGGCTGACGCCATGCGGTCGGGATTCATACTTGAGTTTGCATTTCCCTCCAGCATCATGAAAAACAGTGTCCATATCAGAGTTGATGGACCCCCAGCAAACATCGTTCAACTCATTGATGGTCACGCCCGCTTTGGCTTTTCTTTGCACGGCCTTCTGCGCCTTCAGAACAATTTCATAAAGCATTTTTTGCAACGAGTTGAACCGACCGGATGCAGGTATGGTTCTGGAAATATCCGCATGCATGGTCATCCAGCGGACGCCAAAATCTATCAACACAAGTTCATTACGGCTGAAAACATCGTCGTTCTTCATATAATGCAGAACCGTCGCATTGCGACCAGAAGCGACGATGGAGGGGAAACTGAGACCATACGGCGAATTCATTTGCATCTGTCCTTCTATAAACCCCTGAACCTGAAATTCATTGCGCAATTCACGAAAATTCTTCAAAGTGGTCTTGAACGCGTTTCCTGTAACATCACTGGCTGTTTGGGTATTAGCGACATCGTAATCATCTAACGGCAAGCGCAGGTCAAAGTGGTTCCGCATGATATTGACCAACTCCGCGCCGCGAGTTTTCCAGGAACGCAACCAGCTGGATAATTTGGTCTTGAAGTCCCAATTATGATCGGTCTTGATCTCCACTTTCTTGCCATTTTTAATTCCTTCTACCCAGAAAGTACCCAGCTGTTTCTTTTTCTGTTTTCGGAATCGTTCTTCAACCACTTTCTTTAAGTCGCGAATATCGCGGACATCCTGGATGCCGGTTACCTTTTGAACTTCCCGAATGCTTTTATCATCGCCCACCCCAAACCGGATGCCGTTCCAAAACTCCAGCTTCAAATCTTTCTCGGCCACAAATAATATTTCATCCGATTCTCTGGAATCAGGGTCCAGCAGTAAAACCACCTCAGTCTGGTTGATTCCGGTCAAGTACATCACTGAGGGTTCCTGATAGGTTGCGCAATAAGCATAGGACCAAACGGTTTTTCCTTCCGGCCCATACGGGACTCCGGTGATCACCATCAATTTATTTTCGCGTTCCATCAGCTTTTTACGGCGTTCACGGAACCGGCGTTTTGCGAACTTTCCTGCCCCGCCGTCTCTGAAAATCCCTGTATAGGTTTTTTTATTATTTTTCATATCGCCAATTAAAAAATGAAATGAGAACTCGTCCCGTTTATAATCATTCCCATACTACCGGGTTGCCTTGATTTTTCCAATAACACAAAAATTTTTTATATCATGTGCGGACGCTATACCTTAACCAAATCGGGGAAGACCATTCAATCGCATTTTGCCTTCATGGTAGAAGACATCGCGCACAAGCAACGCTATAATATCGCCCCCACACAGACAGCACCCGTTGTCATGCTCCATGAAAACAAACGTGAATGTCTCCTGATGCGCTGGGGATTGGTCCCATCCTGGGCCAAAGATGAAAAATTCGGTTCCCGAATGATCAACGCCCGGTCGGAAACCATTCGGGAAAAGCCCAGTTTCAAAGAATCCTTCAAAACCAAAAGGTGCCTCGTCCCCGCCGATGGATTCATCGAATGGGAAAATATCGATGGTGGGAAACAACCCCATTATATCACTCTGCAAAACAATGAGCTGTTCGCCTTTGCGGGAATTTGGTCGGAGTGGAAAAAAGAGGGCGTACTGTTATCGACTTTCTCTATCATCACGACTCACTGCAATTCGCTTGTACAACCCATTCACCCTCGCATGCCTGTCATATTGTCCCATGAGGATCATGACACCTGGCTCGATACGTCCTCAGAGCCGAACATGCTTCAATCTTTACTGACCCCATTTTCGTCGGATAGGATGCAACGGATCAAAATTTCCAGAGACATCAACTCGGCAAAAAATGACAGGGCAGAATGTTTGCAACCACCAGCCTAGCCCACTTTTTTCCCGTGCAATGGAGATTATTTTTTTCTGAGTAGCCCCAGCAGTTCTTTGTCTTTTCTTTTCTCGACGGAGTGGGGAGTTTTTTCCAGAGTTTCGATGTGAAAATGATCGGAAAAATGATCGAGAATATCAGATGGAGTGGTGTTGAAAGGCGGACCGCCTTCTTCTCCAGTTTCATAAAAAAGGCATGCCAGCAATCCGCCCTTTTTTATAATCCGCGTGGCGGTTTCCACATAGGCTAAACGCATGGAGGGATGAATGGCGCAGAAAAAAGCTTGTTCCAGCATTAAGTCGTATTGGGCGTTATGTTTTTCGTCCAGTTGAAAAAAGTCCTGATGCAGAACATCGGCCTGCAAGTGATTCTCTTTAAGGGCGCGTGACAATAAATCTACCGCACCGGGAGCATAATCCAACCCCGTGACCTCGAACCCTTTTCCGGAAAAAAATAAAACCTCATGCCCCTGCCCACAACCGGGGATAATGATCTTGCCTTGAGGAAGCTTATTTTCCTCCCACAACCGGATGAAGGGTGGGGCCACTTGGCCCAGGTCCCAACGCAAATCATCATTGTCATAGTGATTCTGCCAGTCGTCCCTGGCATATCCTTCATTGTCGTCGTCCGAAGTCGTGTTCATGCGGTACCCATTCCAATTCTTTAATTGGATAAGATACCATACACTTCCTCAAAACTTTCTTTGGTTTTTGCTGAAATCCAGGGAAGAATTTTCATGGGCAGGTCAAGAAACTTCAAAACTCTCTGATCCAGTTTAAAACCTTGAATCTCTCCACTGCTTCCCAATTGATTGGATTGGACAATGTAATCCGCTAAATGCACAATCGCGGCTTCTTCTTTATAATTTGGAGCATTTAATGGCAAGTGGTGATACTGCGTGGTTTCCTGAATAATTTCTGGGAGCTTCCATTTCTCCATCAACGCCCCGCCCACCTGGGCATGATCAAAACCCAGGGCCTTTTTTTCGGCGTTGACTAAATTTATTCCCCATTCATTGCATTGGGTGAGCGCCTTTTTAGCTTCTTCCGGATATTCTTTAAAAATGAGCAACGATCCGATGTCATGAATCATTCCCGCGACATAGAGCAATTCCTCATTCGCTAAATTTTTCAGTTTACATATTTGCCTTGCGGCAATTCCGCTGGCGACGCTATGCGACCAGAAAGACTCGGTTGTAACAAAATTTTCCGGGATATCCTTAAATTTAGATATTATTTCTGAGGCCAACACCAGTGTGCTGAGTGGGCTCAATCCAAGGATATTTAAAGAATGAGTGATGGTCGCCACTTTTGTTGAAAGCCCAAAATAGGAGCTGTTCACCAGCCTTAAAATCTTGGTTGTCAGACCAATATCGGATGAAATTAAATTTGCGATTTCTTGAATATTGGCATCGGGGTTATTGATCGAGTCAATGATTTTATAAAAATTGGCCGGTAACGTCGGAATTGCTTCGGGATTTTTAAAAATATATTCAATTGCAACTTTCATGTACCACCTCTTAACTGTTGTATATGAGTAAAAATTCGATTAAATATTTGAATTCAATTTAGCTTCTTAAGCCCATTCAGTTGTTCGCTCATTTTCAGAGTTTTACTTAATAGCGTTTGCGCCATCCTATTCAGAGGCACCACCTGATTCGGAATTCCAGAATCTATAGCCATTTTGGGCATTGTATCCGCGACAGCCGTTTTGGGGTCCTGAACCAAAATTTTACCTCCAGATTCAAATATTTGTTTTACTCCTAGCATCCCGTCTTTACCCAAGCCAGAAAGAACCATTCCCACACAATATTTCCCAAAAGCCTTTGCAGCCGACCGAAAAAGAAAGTCTGCCGCCGGGCGCAAAAAATGTTCCGGAGGAGCGTCCGACAACTTAAAGCGGTAGGTATCAGGATCAATGCCCAAGTGCCTGTCACCGGGAGCCAGATAAACCTGATTTTCTTTTGGCTCCATTCCGTCAATAGCCAATTGAACTTGAAATTCGTACTCCTTGTTTAAACTTGAAGCCAGTTCTTCGAGCACCCAATCCGGGCCATGCTGAACTATAAAAATGGATGCGTGCAATGGAAGCTTCAAGTTTTCAAACAAGATCTTCAGGGTTTGAGGACCTCCCGTACTCACGGCAACCACCACGCCTACAAATGGCGGTTGTATTAATTCCGGATCTTTTGTCGCCTGAATATCATTTAATAAAGCTTCTTTTCTCTTGTTCTTCCTTCGGTTTTTTAGCCCTTCAAAAATACAAGCAAAAAGTTGATTGAAATTTACCGGTTTCGTAAAAAAACCGTCTATGCCAAGCTCCAATGCCCGGATTTTTATGTTCGCGTCCCGATAGGCCGTAAACATGATCACCAGCGGTTTTGGAGTCACTTCATTACGAACACGACCGATCAATTCCAGGCCATTCATTTTTGGCATGTTCAAATCGGTGAGCAAAACTTCGTAAGAGGATTCCTGAAACATGGTCAAAGCCTGCTCACCATTTAATGCGCTATCTACAATCCAATTATTTTTTGTCAAAACCCTTTTCAAGATCTCAAAGGATTTGGATTCATCCTCTGCTATCAATACGCGAACAATGGAACCCATTTCTCACCCAATCAAATATGACGAATTATCCTTATTGATTCAGAACATCGCTTCGGGTCGACATGGCAATCTGGTCCACTTCCTGGATCAACTCATCGGGAATATTCAATTCCTTCAACGTGTTTTCCAAGTGACCTACGACCGCGTCGAAGTGAAGCGAGTTCATTCCCTTTTCAACCAACTTTTTATGAGCCGCGCGCAAATTTTTTCCGGAATATTGCGGCGCTCCCCCAAAAGCAAAAGTTAAAAACGCTATCTGCTTTTTTTTCTGTCGTACCATATCCACTCCGGCAAAGTAGGGTCTTAATTCGGAGTCGATCATCACCTTTTCATAAAAGATATCGACGGCGGCACTGACGGCATCCTTCCCGCCTATTCGCTCAAAGAGACTTTTTTTTTAGTCTCCTTGGGAGGGCTTTTCAAGATAAACTGGCCGACGATTTTTTGCAGATCGACGGCCATTTTGGACAGATCCGTTGCCGCCGTTTGGGAATCTATGGCCGCCTGAGTTGTTTGTTTGGCGGCCTCAGCCACACCGGTAATATTCTCAGCGATTTCAGTCGTCCCCTTCGCCGCATCGCCTACGTTTCGGCTGATCTCATTTGTGGTTGCCGTCTGTTCCTCCACCGCACCGGCAATGGTGTTTGAGATGTCGTTAATGTTGTTAATGACTGAGGCGATCTCACCAATAGCTTCAACTGAATTTTTAGTGTCTGTTTGAATGGTCTGAATTTTTTCACTGATATCTTCAGTGGCCTTGGCCGTTTGATTGGCAAGTTCTTTGACTTCGTTGGCAACCACGGCAAACCCTTTTCCAGCTTCTCCAGCCCTTGCCGCTTCTATCGTGGCATTGAGAGCCAGAAGATTGGTTTGCTCCGCGATAGAGGTGATCACCTTGATCACCTGACCGATTTCCTCGGAACTTTTTCCAAGTTTTGACACTGTGGCGTTTGTTTTTTCGGCGACTTCGACCGCTGAACCGGCTACCCGGGCCGCTTCTGTCGCGCTATGAGCGATTTCCTTGATGCTGGTGGTCATTTCTTCCGTCCCCGAGGCGACAGTCTGAACATTTGCGTTGACTTGTTCCGAAGCCACCGAAACCACATTGGCCTGGGCTGAGGTTTCTTCCGCGCCACCGGCAAGCAGTTGGCTGGTGGAGGACAGTTCCTCGGCGGAAGATCCTACCGTCACAGCGGTTTGCCCAATTTTCCCAATGATGTCCTGGAGGTTGGTAAAGAATCTGGAAAGGCCCTCGCCCAGGAGGCCAATGGCGTCCTCCCCACGAACTGAAATATTCTGTGTCAGATCTCCCTCAGTAGCCGCGTCCACCACGATCAGTATGCTGTCCACTTTCTCTTGCAGTTCTTTAGCCTGCTCCTGTTCTCGTTCCTGCATTTCCCTGGTTTTTTGTTCTGCCGCCAACCTTTCCGTAATCACTGACCAACTGACCATGGCCCCCATATAGTTTTTATCGCTGTCGTAGATGGGGCTGACCAAAAGATCCAGAGTTTCAGGTCCCAGTTGAATATTGGCCTGATGCGGGAGGTTTTTGGGATTTGATAGAATCTTGCGCTGATGCGCGGGATTCTTGTGAAAAATATCAATCGGCTGACCCACCAGGTTTTCCACCCGGTCGGGAAGGTATTGCTCCAAAGTCTTTAAAGTTTTTTCAGAGGCGGGATTCATGTATTGAAGAACAAGGTCCGTGTCCGCGTAAATGATGTTGACCGGCGCGTTTTCCATCATCGAAGTCAACTGCGAGGCTTTGGTTTCCATTTCAAGTTTTTTGGTGACCACCTCCCAGGTGACCATGGCCCCCATGTAGTTTTTGTCGTTGTCGTAGATGGGGCTGACCAGCAGGTCCAGAATTTCAGGTCCCAGTTGAATTTCGGCCTGGTGCGGGAGATTTTTTGGATCGGAAAGGATTTTCCGAATTTGCTCCGGATTCTTGTGGAAAATGTCGATCGATTGGCCTATCAGATTTTCTACCCGGTCGGAAAGGTATTGCTCCAAGGTCTTTAAAGTTTTTTCAGAGGCGGGATTCATGTATTCAAGAACGAGGCCCGTGTTCGCGTACATGATATTTAAGCTTGAATTTTCCAAAATAGCCAAGGAACGAAAGGCTTCGCGCTCGGCTTCCTTTTTTTCATCCGCCATTTTTAACAACTTATCCAACTCCTGTTCAAATTCCCCTTGAACTTCAATGCCTCTGGTGGAGCTGATTTCTCCCGCTAATATCTTTTGAGTGCTTTCAAGGAATATTTTAAAGGTATCCAATAAGCCGTTGAAGGATTTCGACAGACTGCCGATTTCATCGGAAGATTTCACCGGGAGCGTTTCCTGTGCCAAATTTCCATTGGCCATATCTTCCAGACAAACCATGACGGAATGTAAAGATCCTGTGATTGATCGTGCAAAGAAATAGGATAAAAATACCCCTATGAGAGTGGCGGCTACCAATATTATGAGAGAGAAACTACGAATCTCTCCGTTGGTGGCAACCACTTTATCTCCCTCTGTATTGGCCTTGGCCTGGGTCTCTATTAAAAGCTCATTCAACTTTGTATCAATGAACATGGAATTCTTTCGCCCATCGGCGATGAGAGAGTTTCCCAGAACCCGGTTTTCATCAATGTAAGCATCCACGGATTCCATCATGGATTTTGAAAAAGAATCCACCTGGGGCCGTAAGGTTTGAACGAGTTCGGGATTCGTTCCTTCCAGTTGCGCAAAAAGTTTTTCCAAATTTTCCTGGGCGGCCGTGGCATTGGTTTCAGACTCATTCTGCCAACTCATGGCCAGGTCGGCCATCCAATAGCGCAATTCGGAAAAGGCTCTGGAGGTAGAAACCACTGTTTGTTGATGAGACAAGGCCTTTTTTTGAAACTCAATGGCTGTTGTGGCTTTTCCCAACGCATAGTAGTTGTATAAAAGAGCCCCCGCCATCATCAGGAGAATAAACCCATTGAGCGATAAAATTTTTCCACCAATTTTCAAGCCAAATCTGTCCATTTCAAGCCTCTCCCAAAGAATTCCAGAAAACCTCTTAAAAACCTCTTACGTTTGAGTTTTTTGCCTTTTCCATCTCCAACCCCTTATTCTCCGGGTTGGCTTCCGGCTCAAACCAAATTTTTCTCCATGCCAAAAAAAATATTCCGTATTCCTAATATTTAGAAATAATAGCACGTTTTAATTGCAATTCAACGTATTTTAATTCCTTATACCTGATTTATAGGTATTTCCGATAAATTATACGCGGATAGGGAGGCAACATCAGGGGAGAAAATTGGGATGGGTTGAAACCGTAGAGGAAAAAAATGAGGTAGACTGAAAACGGTGAAGATCTGCGAGAAAACCAGGCTAAAAGAAGAACTCTTTCAGATGCTCAATGGCGGACCGGCTCATTGAATCGACCGCTTCCAAAGTATTGCCGCCCAGATGCGGCGTCACCATCAAGTTGGGCAGGGAGAGAAATTCTGTGTCGGTTGGCGGTTCAGGAGCAAACACATCCAACGCCGCACCCGCGATAATGCCCTTTTGCAAACTCTTCTTCAGAGCAGATTGATCCACCACCTCGCCCCGGCTGGTATTGATCAGAAACGCCGTCGGCTGCATACGCCGCAACGCGGTTTCATCAATCAGATTGTCGGTGGCGTCCGTCAACGGCACATGCAGGGTGAGGACATCCGATTGCTCGATCACTTCATCAAAATTCGCGACCATCGCACCGTGACCCTTGCAGAACGACTTTTTATCGACAATGTCCCGCACCAGAATGCGGCACTTAAACGGCGACAACAGGCGTACCACTTCCGATCCCACATGGCCACACCCGATGATCCCCACCGTTTTCCCGGTCAACTGAAACCCACCGTCCTTTTGCCAAAGACTCTGCTTCAAGGCGAATCCTCTGGAAAACGTGTTGTGACAAAGCCCGATCATGAAACCCAGCGTCAGTTCCGCCACCGAAAGGCTGTTGACGCCTTCGGTCCAGCCAAATTTTACTTGGTAACGCTTGAGAACATCCTGATCGATATTGTCCAGACCCACGCCATATTTGGCGATGATCCTCAACTTCGGCAGAGATTTTAATACGTTTTCATTGATCGGGTCCCGACCAATAATGGCACCATCAGTGTCCTTTAAAAAGTCGATCAGCTCCGACTCGGAAAGATAACGGCCCTTTTCATTGAACGTGGTGTTTGGGAATAACCGGGTCAACTCGTACCGATTGAGATCAGACTTACAAAACGCCGGCGGCGTGACCGCGATTTTTATAGGGGAGGCGGCCATGTCCGGTCACCTGAAAATCTGCGTCACGATGGACGCTCCGGCCACATATGTTCCGACCGCAGAGCCTAAATTGGCGAAGAAGAAAATCATCAGAACCCGCACCACACGGTTTTTCCACCACATCTTCATCGACCCGATGTCGTCGCGCAGGGATTCAAAATCGCTCACTTTGGGCTTGCGCAGGTAGGACTCCACCAGCCCAACCACCATTCCGGCGCCAATAGTCGGGTTGAGCGAAGTCAGTGGAGCCGCCAGAAAAGCCGTCAAAATGGACAAGGGGTGCGCCAGACCAATAGCCGCGCCCAGGGCGCTGAACCCGCCATTGATCAACACCCAGGTGACCACCAGTTGGTACCCAAGTTCCGGCGACCGGCTGTAACCGACGGCAAACATGCTGAGGATGAGCAGGCAAATGCCCCATCCGATGTAATACCCTGTCCGGCTGGGAGGAGGGATTTTATCCAGCTCGTTCATACGGTTTTCATTAGGCGGGTTGGAAAACCCCGGAACCATGCCAATGAGGTGACCCGCGCCCACAATGGCGAGAATGTTTTTCGGCCCGTCCGGGGATTCGGCCAGTTCAATCAATTTTCCAACCATGTATTCATCGCGTTCATCGATCAGGACTTCCTTGAATTCCGGCAGAGATTCGCCGAATTCCTCGACCACGGTCTGGAGCATGTCGCCCTTTTTAAGATCTTCGATCTGCTGTTCGCTCACTTCTTCACCGACGAAGATCCCCGCCACTAAGCCTGAGAAAATTTTCATTTTTTGCCAGAAGGAAACGCGGGTGACCACCCTTTGAAGCGTTGTGGTGATGTTGCGGTCGACCACTTCCAGCCGCAGTTTCTTTTCCTTAGATAATTCGATGGCCCGGATCATTTCCTGTCCGGCCTCGATCCCGACTTTCTCCGCCAATCGCTTCTGATAAGCGGAAAGCGCCAGATTGACCAGCAACAGAGTCGCCTTTTTCTGCCGGAATACCTGGTAGATGTCCATATTCTTCCACCACGACCGCTTGGTCAGATTTTCAAACCTCGGCTGACACAGCTCGACCGCGACGCAATCGTATTTACCGCTTTCAATGTGTTCCTCTACCAGTAAAACGCTCTGTTTGGACACGTGCGCCGTACCGACCAGGGTCAGGGTGGATGAACCTATCGGGATGATTTTTATTATTTCTTCGTTTGATTCCACGAATTGCCTTTCATATTAATATCGAAACTCGCTGACCAAGGCTCCCTGAGTTGGTAAACCAGGCCAGACAAAGATAACCAATTTTTTTGGGGATCAATGTTCAGGATAAATTGAGGAGGGAAACAGCGGATTCGGCTGATTCACAAGGCTCCAGCCCTTTAATTTACCATAAAAACTATGCTATTTTAAAATCACAAATCAATGCCTCTTTCAGCATCTCGAAAAATTCAACCCGGATTATGAGCCCAACCCCGTATAATAAGGGGTTGGCGATTGCAAAGGCCAAAAGTATCCATCTTCAAAATTCCTTTTATATATGACCCCATTCAAACTTCAGGCCGAATTTCAACCCGCTGGCGATCAGCCGAAAGCGATTGAACAGCTCATCGACAACTGCCGGTCCGAGACCAATCGCCAGACGCTTCTGGGCGTCACCGGCTCCGGAAAAACCTACACCATCGCCAACGTGATCCAGGAATTGCAAAAACCAACGCTGGTTCTGGCGCACAACAAAACCCTGGCGGCGCAACTGTACAGCGAGTTCAAAGCGTTTTTCCCCGACAACGCGGTGGGTTATTTTGTCAGCTATTACGATTACTACCAGCCGGAAGCATATCTCGCCAATACGGACACCTATATCGAGAAAGACGCGTCCATCAACGACGAAATCGATAAAATGCGCCACGCCGCAACGCATTCCCTGTTCGAGCGCCGGGACGTGGTGATCGTCGCCAGTGTTTCCTGTATCTACGGTCTGGGTTCTCCCGAAGCTTATCACGGCATGCTGGTTTTCGTTGAAACCGGAATGACGATCGAGCGGGAGCAGGTGTTGAAAAAGCTGGTGGACATCCAATACAAACGCAAC
>VAPK010257440.1_pt1 | contig 21759 bp, 18 predicted proteins | sample 3395031 | NCBI WGS metagenome assembly VAPK01 (sample SAMN08290443, study PRJNA428436) | hydrothermal vent metagenome | isolation source: Deep-sea hydrothermal vent chimney 1 | place: Pacific Ocean: Juan De Fuca Ridge
GAAAAGGAGTGATTAGCCCATCAACAAGATACCTTATAAAATGATGATCAGACGCTGTTAATTATTAAGGCGCAAAAGTAACAAAAAAGGAAACGATCATGTGGCCGTTGATTTTACGACTCGATATTTCAGGACAACCATTAGGTTGGGTACCGTGGCAAGATGCTGCTGTATTATACACGATAGGTAAGGTCGTTTGGACAACCGGCGAAAAAATATTGCGCATCCGTGGTGGCCGTAACCGATTTACCAATAAACAAACAGTCATGGACATTCACTCCATTGTTGCCTGCCGAGGGATGACGGCCGTGAATAAATTTTCTCTTGTACCACCCTTGAATAATCGGGAATTGTTTCGGCGTGATAGACATATGTGCTTATATTGTTTGAATTTGTTGTCCGATGATAAATTAACACGCGATCATGTGCATCCGATATCACGAGGTGGGTCGAATAACTGGACAAATGTTGTCACAGCTTGTCGACCATGTAATGAAAAAAAAGGGGCGCGTACCCCCGATGAGGCCAACATGAAATTGCATGCGGTGCCATACCCCCCTAATTTTGCGGAATGGCTAACGTTACGCAACCGGCGTATTCTGGCTGATCAGATGGCATTTTTGAAAACACGATTTATTGCGAAGCATGAACGTCATTTGTTTCGAGAACTGCGGTAATTTTTTTGTGAAGTAGTTCACCGAAATTGCAAAGCTTTTCGTGTATTATCAGTTACCATAGCCAGTGATTTTCCGATAGATGATACGTATCGTCTCTTTTTTTTGGTAGCGTTAAGCAAATATAGTTGTCTTATCAAGACTTGGTTAGCACAACCTAAAACTATCGTTCGCGCCTTTCCATTAGGAAAATTAGTGGTTGAAAAATAATAAAATCCATTATTTTTTTTTGCTGCGAAGAGGCTGTGTTATGAGCAAACGGATTGTGATTTTATGTGATGGAACTTGGAATGAGCCTGAACGAAGAAAAGGACAAAAATCTCCCTCAAATGTGCTAAAAATGGCTCGTGCTATTCAAGCACAAAGCCGTTCTGATTCGCTGGAGCAAGTCGTTTTCTATGATCGAGGGATTGGCACGGGAACCGTCGGCTGGATTGATAAATATATTGGTGGGGCCACCGGTCTGGGTATCTCAAGAAATATTGCCGAATGTTACCAATTTATTGCCAATAATTATGTACCGGGCGATGAGATTTTTTGTTTTGGTTTTAGCCGTGGCGCTTATACAGTGCGCTCACTTTGCGGCATGATGGAAGCGGTGGGCTTGCTTGCTAAAAAAGATTTGGGTTTCACTCAACAAGCCTACCGATATTATCGGACAAAAATCGATCGGCGCGCCTCACATCCATTTGCTCAAAAGGTAAATAATTTAACGATGATACGTCCTGTGATTAAATTTATTGGCGTATGGGATACCGTCGGAGCACTGGGCGTACCGGTACCTATTTTAAAACAAATTTCTCGCAAGCTTTGGGTTGGATTTCACGATACTTCGTTGTCGGATATCGTTGAAAATGCTTTTCATGCGGTGGCAATTGATGAGCAACGCCGCACTTTTGCGCCAGCACTTTGGACTAACCAGCAAGGGCAAAGAAGAGTTCAGCAAGTTTGGTTCACCGGTTCGCATCAAAATGTTGGCGGTGGTTTTAAGTCCACCGGATTGTCGGATATTGCTTTTTACTGGTTAGCTAACCGAGCTAAGGAATGCGGTCTGATCTTAAGTGATGACTATTTAACGGCAAATATTCACCCGGATTTTATGGGAGAAATTGAAGACTCTTATTCTTTCTTTTACAAGGTGTTGGAAAAGTTAAGAATGCCTGCTTTACTTAGAAATATCGGGAATGAACGCTATATCGGTGAAATGATCCACGAAAGTGTGTTAACTCGAATAAAAAATGATAAAAAATACATGCCAAAAAATATTTTGGGCGATAGAAAACACGTTAACAATCTTATAATCACACGTAATGGCCGTGATTACGTCGCACGTGATGGCGTTGGTATTCCCATTTTTAGAGAGCGAAAGCTAACACGCGTTACAGGAGGGGATACACCCGCCAAATTAGCGATTGGCGGGCGGCCATCCATGGAATGTGAAATCATCGATTGCAATCGCACGGGAGGTGCCAAACTGCGCCTGACCAATCCACTCAAACCCGGGGAAAATGCAAAGATTGAATCGTCAAACGTCGGTCAAAAAAAATGCCGGGTGGTATGGAGTCATAACAAAACCATGGGGGTACGTTTTATCAGTGAATAATGTCGATTTAATTTAGCCAAGCAATGGGATATATTTCATAATTAATGTCATCGAAAATTTAGGTGAAAAATCGGAACTATTTACGGAGTTTGCTCATCGGCGTCTTGGGTTGGTTAGCCGGTTGGTATTCGCATCGCTTTATTATCATGCCTGAATCGCTTGAAAAAATCGATGATCCAGTATTTCAACCGACTTTTCCCGTTGCTAAGCTACCAATAAAAAGATTAGAAGAACAACCAGACAATCCCTCCATCCAGCCCAAAATCTCTCCATTATCCGGTATTGAGCAATTCATCGGGCTATTACGTAACAATCAATTTGATGCCACCTTAGCGCGTTATACGCAAATTAATGAAGCAAATGACGAGCAAGAAAAAATAAGCTATCGCCAAGCACTTTTTGTTTTTATTCAAGAACTCAATCAATTAGGTGAAGTGGCCCGAGCACTTGAGCTGCTCACAGCGATTTATCCTGTTGAGTATAAAAATTTAGCCTATATGTTGCGCTTTGCGGAGGCTTTGAAGCGAAATTCCTTGTTCCTAAAATATATTGACATTTTATATGAAGCTAAAGCCCTTGCGTTTCGGGATCAAGAGATTACTCAGGTTACCCATCAAATACGGCAAGCGACTAGCGATTTTGCTCAACAGCTGACGGAACAAAAAGACCAAGCAACTTTAAAAAACTTATATCAAAAATTAATCAGGCTTGAGCCAAGTTATGCGCCTTATTATGTCGCCATGGCGAAAATTCACTTAGCGCTCAATGAAGATGATGCCGCCTATGAAACCATCCGATTAGTTAAACATGTGGCCGAGGTGGAAGCACAAGTCACCGATATTTTATTAGAACTAGAAAATAAAACCTCCCAGCCATCCTCATCTAGCGCCACCATTATTAGCATGGATCGCCATGGCGCCCATTATATTGTGACGGTCACCTTAGATAAGGCGGTGGAAGCCCGATTGCTGTTAGATACCGGGGCTTCATTGACGGTGATCAAGCCAGATATTGTACAAGCCACCGTTGATAATTTAACCAGTAACTCGCAACTTCAAACTTTTAATACCGCCAATGGCAGCCGACAAGCGCCGGTGCTGGTGTTGGATAGTTTGAGCATTAGCGATAAAACGGTCTATGATATTTCCATTGGTGTCTTTGATTTAGGCACCACGCCGGGTATTGATGGTTTATTGGGCATGAATTTCTTAAAACACTTTCGGTTTTTTGTTGATCAAGACAATGCCGAGCTACATTTACTCACGCGGGATTGAGAACAATAAACAGCCAAACGAGCGCATTCTGAGCGAGCGTAATACTTAGCGTATTATCGAGTGAAAAAAAATCAGTGTGAGATCAACAATCAAGCAAAATCGCCTGATCCGAGTGCGAAATGCCGGGTAACACCTAGCGTTCTGGAAATAAAGTTGCAATACCACGCAATTTATTAAAAAATAACGCTTATTTTGTTTCTCAGTTCAGGCAACCATCAATGGACAATACCCAACTACCTAATTTCTCGTTAGCCTATTATTCAGGGGACCGTAAAACAGGTTCCATCACAATCATTAACCATCAACATGGCAAGACATCCATCAACCATCTACCGGTCGATCCAGCGAGTCAATTAGACAAATTACGCAAGCCAATTTTAGTGGGCCTTGATGAAGCAAATCAGGTGATTTTGTTTGACCCAGAAAGCAAACAAGTCCGAATCCAAGCGGGTTTTCCAGCAGACACGTTTCCGGCGCATATTTATCCAGAGCCAAACACCCATCGTGATTGGTTTATGAATGATGGTGATAAACAAACAGGCAACGATACCGTGAACTGTGGTGAATCAGGATCATCAGTGACGGTGATTGAAAATACGACGAGCAATAAAGCAAGCTTTCTTAAAACCATTTGTGTGGGCCGTGGCCATCATCAAGCGGCTTTCGCTGAGCCATCAGTCGCCATGCCCCATATAGCACCTCGTGCCTATATCAGTAATTTAACCGATGGGACTATCTCGGTAATTGCTAATAACCCCACTGAGGATGAAAATTATCTCACTGTATTAGATACCATTAATCTATGTCAGCCAGAAAAAGAACAAAGCTCGGATCAATATTCGCCGAATAATGCCTTTCCGCATGGCCTCGTGTATTCACCATTATCCGGCAAGTTATATTGCTTAAATAATGGTTATGGCAATATTGCCGTGATTAATCCTGAAAATCATCAGATCGAAACACTGATCCCATTTAAAGGACATAGCAATCTTTTTGGTTCACCCGATGGACGGTATTTGATTGGACGTGGTGCGGATCGTAAATCAAATGCGAACCATGTGATTGCCAAAATAACCGCACTTGATGTCACCAGTCACGAAATTACCGATTCAATAGAATTGCAAGATATTTATCTGAGTAAGTATTTTTTCAGCCCAGCAGGTAAAAAACTGTATTTAACGACAGCCATATCGGGTAGTCCTGAACAGCAACAAAATTTGCAACCCGATGTACTATTAGTGTTTGATATGGCCGCCTTACCGAAAATTAAATTAATTGACCAGGTAAAGCTCGGTTCTGCATCAGGCACCTTAGACTTTCTCGTGCAAGATGGAAAAACAACACTGGTATTTTCTTCTAACTCTGAGGAGGGTGTGGTCGCCATCGTTGATGGAAACAACAATATTTTGTTAGATAAAATCCAAGTCAATAATGGCACGAATCATTCACGCTTATGGACCTTGAATCGACCATGAATACGGCTTGAGAACAAACCTAAATGGGCTAGGAATAACTGGCCCAGTTGACCCTCCATGTTTCCTTTATTCCTAAAAAAGATACTTAAGTAGGCCATTTTTTTGGCATGAATGGATACCTCTAACTGTTCTTATTCGGCCTCAGCAAATCACTTTTGCATTAAATAGGTGAACATTTCTCGGATGATGTTTGGGTTGCACCACAAATTACATTGATAAAAATCCAAGCTTCTGCATGGAGAGATACTCATTAAGGCGATAAATTTAGAATAAAGTGAGCGTATTGTTTTTTTATACAGCGACCAGCGTTATTTCATATTGAAAAACATCATGATAAACCATTACAATAAGCAAAAAATTAGGTTGTCAGATTTATTGATATTATGGGAGAAATTTACTGCGATCATGTGGTACAGTGCTGTCAAAAGGGTGCTGTTTTTTTGACGGGAAGGATGGTTGTTTTTTTGATTTAATTTGTTTTGTACACAAATAGCGAAAAGGAATGGGAAATTGAAAAATAAAATACGCTCTTTTAGCCTTTTTAATATCTTGTTGTTACCGTTGCTGACTGCTCAAGCAACAATTATTGATATCTCTAGAAATCCTGCAATACCACCAGGACCGGTTATTTATATGAGTGATGCAAGTGGCTGGCCGACGCCCTTATTTGATCCAGCAATAAATCCAAATGTACCCATAGCGCAAATAAAATTTGGAAAAATGGATTCGGTACGTGTCGCTCAGTCCATTGATTTAACATCACTCGACCGCTCCACGGATGCGATACAAGATACGGCCGGTAATGACATCTTGCGCTGGAGTGTCGGCTGGTGGTATGTACCGATAAATGATTATGTCGATTTTAGCCAATTTGAACTGAGCTGGGATAGTATTGACATTTCAAAATCCAATCCAGCAAACACTCAGTTGAATTTTTGGACCGACCTTCAATTTCCAAACACCAATATTCCGCTGGCTCCAGGCGATTGGTTTGCTGATATATATTTCAACGACCAGTATCAAATAAGTACCGGGTTTGTTGTCATTCCGATACCGACGACGCTAACATTGTTCGCCATGGGGCTGCCATTATTTTTTAGACGTGTTAAAAAATCAGCCTAGCAAATAATTTAAGCGACGCAAAATAACTCTTATCCACGCTTGCACTTGCTGTGGGCGTGTTTTACCCGCTAATAGGCGTCTGTGCAACCCAATGTCGGGTTTAACGCCCAATATTGATATAATCCAACCACTGAGCCTGGTAATAGATCAATTAACATTTGATACTCTTCATCATCCATGTCAAGTTCGCTATCGTCATGCTGAATGGCGAGTTTAGCAATCGGGGATAACAATACGTGTTCATCTTGAGGTAATTGATGCCAGTGCGCTTCATCTTGGCTAACTGCCAACATAAAGCCAAAGCACCATCCTTGGTGGGTTTCTAGGGTTTCGCCATCTTCTTCAATTTCAATTACCAGTGGGTCAAACGGTTGGCCCGTTTTGAGTACCGCCACAATATCGTGATATAAGCGCAATATCAATTCGCTCAGGCGTTGTTTTTCGTGTTCATCGACAAAATTTGGTTGCCCCCAAACTGACTCCATCCAGATGGGTTGATTGATTGGTACATGGCTAACGATCAACGAAGTAATAAAGCCGTGGGCTTCATCGATGGACAAGCAATTTTCATCTGAAAGTAAAAATTCATCAAGCTCGATGAATTCGTCATCACTAAGTGGTAAGTAAGTGGTTAATGACATCGAAATCATTCCTCTATAGGTCTATACCTAAAGCTCAAACGCTTTGGCTATAATACATTAAAAAATATAGATATTCATTTCAGTAATACCACCTGGATAAGTGGCGAAGGTTGATCCTCAGAAGTGATATATATGGATTTGCCATCAAAAGCATAAGTGATCGCTTCTGCTTGCTGTAATGGTGGAAAATCGATAATTTCAGGCACGCGAGAGAATGCCGTTACCCAATCTTCGGTTGGGCTTCGATGCAATAGATAAGCTCGACTATAGGTTAGAATCACGGCAGATTGTTGGTTCGGTGAAATCGACATATCGGTGACCAACCCACCGAAAACCTGTGTCGCATTACCGGTAAAAATGTTTGCTAACCGAGGTTGTATGATGTTGCTAATTTGAGTGATTTTTTTGGCGATGAATGGCAAAGATGCAGGCGTACTCGGCATTAAAGGTAATTCATATAAGCGAGCAGGCACGGTGCGCTTATTCAATACAAATATTTTATTGTTTGCTGCATCGATGGCAATGGATTCGGCATCTTGTGGTCCATCTTCATATTGATATGTGATTGTCCAGGCCGTTTGAATTGTTCTTTGACGATCAAATTTTCTGCTAATATCATCAGGTTCAGGCACAATATATAAGGTATAATGATCACGTTGAGCCCGATTGTCACCAATGTCAGCGATCAAGAGATATGGCATATTATTTAAACGAAACGAGGCGAGAGCTTCCCAGTCGTCATTTTGTGCGTTGTCAATAAGGTATTGTCCTTCCACACCGCCATTGACATTAATTGCATATATCTCTGCCGGATTATCGCTATCATTAATCGCCCATAACCGGTCAAGCAATAACGTTGATGCAGCTAACCCACTGATTTCTGACAAGGCATCATGCTCGATCCAGGCGACTTGCCTAACGCTTTCTATGGTCGCTGTTTTTAGTGTGGCTTGTGGAATAAATTGCTTGAACAGTGTACATGCGGCCATTGTCGCAATAGCTAAGCAAGCGACAATGACCTTTATATTGAGTCTTGTTGTCATATCTTATCAACATTGCTAAGCACGATCATGACGGATTTTCACACAATTACTTGGATTACTTACCACGGATACGCCTTTGAGTCTGATTGTTTTCTATGGTTTCTGATGTTGTCGTAATGGTTGGACTTTCGGGTAAATCCATGTATAAATATTGCTGACTCAGGTTATGTAATGCGATGACACCCGTACGACGCTCATTGCCGAGCGCATTAAACTCAAAACCAAAATATCGAAGGGGGCGAATATTTCCTCGTTCATCCCGATTGAAACGAATTTTCTTCAGGGATACCGTGCCATCAAGCAATTGAACATGCGCTTGCTGACATGCTTGACGAGCTAGATGCTCAGCCTGCTCACGAGACTGCATCGTTTTCCACCAAAACCAGATGACAACACCGCCAGCAAAACCCAAGATGATTTGCAGAAATTCCAATGAAGTATACCTTTTAATAATAATCGAGTCACAGCCCATATCGTCAATGCTGATATAAAGATACCATAAATATCAAGACGAGCTATATCCGAATGCGCGCTCACTATGAGCGAGTCTGTTTGCCACAGTATGTTTTTCATCCAAATAGGACAGCCTCCTGGTATCGAAGAATTGTGATAACACGTTGATTAAATAGTGAACTCCCTAAGAATTCATGGGCTCTAATTATACTTTGCATCGCTTAAACATCCCTATCACATGAGCTGATATGATGGGTATGTTTAAACCAATAACTGATAAGTAGCTATCCTATGTGCGGCATCAATATCATTTTTCATAACGATCGACAATCGATATCTACCGACGTACTTGAGAAAATGAATCAGGCACTCCATCATCGGGGGCCAGATGGTCAGGGAGTCAATATTATCAATCACATGGGTTTAGGTCATACTCGATTGAGTATTGTGGATATTGAAGGTGGAGCGCAACCTTTAGTCTCTCAAGATGGAAGATACAGTATCACCTTTAATGGTGAAATATATAATTATAAAGCGTTACGAAAACAGTTACAAACCGCCGGTTTTGAATTTAGAACAAAAACCGATACCGAGGTGATTTTGCATCTTTTTAGACAACTTGGTCAGGCTTGTTTAGCCTCGTTACGAGGCATGTTTGTCTTTGCCATTGCAGATCGCGCCACAGGATCGTTGTTCATTGCCAGAGATCGCTTAGGGATCAAGCCACTGTGCTATCATTGGAATGGTCAAACCCTCATTGCTGGATCTGAGATAAAATCAATTTTTGCTTCGGGTTATGTGCAACCGGAATTTAATTTGTGCTCTGTCCGGAATTTTTTCAACTATCAGTTTTCTGTGACCCCGAATACTGTTTTCAAAGATATTCTTGAATTACCGCCGGGACACTATATGGAAATATCGCCAGGAAGTAAACCCCGTTTAACCCAATATTGGGATTTGCAATTTCCGGAAGATGACGCCTATGAAAGTCTTGATGATGATTATTGGATTCCGCGTTTTGAAAAGGCATTACAGGCGGCGGCAGATTGTCATACCATTGGTGACGTCCCGATTGGTGCCTATTTATCCGGTGGCATTGATTCTTCAGCAACCACCTATTTACTGAAGAAATATTATCCTAAAAAATTCAATACATTTTCGATTCATCTCACCAACCCAAATTCTGATGAGTCCTATGCTTATCGCCCAGTGGCTAAGTTTTTAAAATTACCTAATAACGAACTAACGGTGGATGATGATGATTCGAATTTTTTAGACACACTCATTGAGTGTTGTTATTATTTAGAACAGCCACAACGTATGGCGGTGGATATTCCTTATTATTTACTCGCAAAACGTGCTCATGAATCCAAATATAAAGTGATATATACCGGGGATGGTGCTGATGAAATTCTTGCCGGTTATGATTGTTTTCGGCAATCGTCTATCAGGGTTTGGGGCAACCAATTAGCCCCTGAATATAATAAAAAGGATTATTATTTTTCTGAATTTTCAGATTTGTTCTCTTATGATTTTTTACATCTCCTATTAGCGTTGCATGAACCGAAAAAACAACAAGCTGTGCAGCAGAAGTTCGGGTTTTATCCCGTCTGGTATGATTTTTGGCAGATTATGGAATCTCAGTTGACAGGTGTTTTCAGTGATGAGTTATTACAAGCCACCCAGCATAATCATCAGATGGATACGCTTGCCGCCCAAGTAAAATCAAAAGTAGCGGGCTGGCACCCGCTCAATCAATCGTTGTATTTAGAAGCGAAAACCCGTTTGCCAAGTTGGATTCTCTGGAAAGGGGATCGTATTAATATGGCAAATAGTATCGAAGCACGTTTACCATTTCTTGATCATCCACTGGTAGAGTTAGTGAATAAGTTGCCTCCAGGGCTTAAACTCAATGAGATGGATGAAAAGTATATTCTGAAATCCATGGTATTTCGCCATTTACCCGAAATTCCCGGACAATATAAAAAAAGAGGCTTTTATACACCGATCAAAGAATGGCTATTCATGGGTGAAAAAGCCGATCGGCTTGCGCCTTATTTGTCGACGGATGCATTGCAAGAAGCAGGCTTATTTCAGCCCGATAAAATAAGCGCGATGCTGACAAAACTATCGCAACTACCGACACCGTCTAATATGAACGAATATTATCGTTGCATGCAATTGGAATGGATATTAATGTTAGTATTAACCACTCAAATATTACACAAGCTTTATATTAAAAAGACGGCCCCCTGTTTTATGCAATAGTTTGCACATTCCTTAGCATTCTGATCGAAAATTTTTCAGCCTGATCGTGTACATTGAACACTCGCCTCGCCAATGATGAATTGTTCGCCAAGTTGTTGGCAGCAGATTGTTTGGTATACACTAGTCTCTGAAACGTCATATTAAGCTATATTTTGCATCAGCGCTTGTGAAAATTGTGACGAGATTAATGCTCTCATCGGGTTTTCTAAACTTGAGCCATGCGGATGGTATGACTTAAGTGAATAATAATCACCTAGCTTGGTACAAAATCATAGGCGAGAAATGGGAAAAATAACAAAGTGATTCTCAAGTATTGATGACATCGCAAAATAACAAAGGTAGAAGCATCCAATGAATTGGTTATTTTTTACATGACTTGCAGGCAATGCACAAGAAAACGGTTATAAATAATTCGCTAGGTCGTCTGCGTCAGTTGAAGGCTGAAACTGAAGAGGAGTTAGCCAGACAGATTGTCAGGCTTGAACAGCAATGGAAAGCTGAGTGCCAGCAAGGCAAGCATCTGTCCGTTAAACATCGCATTGATTATGAAACGCTCCCAGAGCTTCAAGTGCACAAAACACCGGGGCCTTCATTCGAGGCGACGCGTATTAAAATACAGGCAAATCGTCAATCGATTGTGATTGGTGATTTGGCGAACCTGCTTATTGTTGCAGAAACAACCAACAATCGCCTATCTTGGGACAAATTACCCGAACGACTCCCCTATCCTAATCAACCACCAATCATGCCTGAGCCACCGGAATCCCCGAAGCCAGCCCATTTATTACCCCTACCAAATTTACCAAGGCGTATCCATAAGCATCAATTTATTGATGTGACGATACTGGATAATTTATTAGTTTTACCTTATTTTAAAAAAGTCAAAAAAGCCAGCGGCGCCTATGCACAAGCCATGCAACATTGGCAAAAACAATATAGCCAAGCAAGGCATGAATACAATAAAATTAAACAAGCTAACCGAACGGCGGAGTTGAAATACCAGGATGAAACCGATTATTGGGTTTCCCAATGGGCGACGATACAAAAGTGCTATACCACCGCTTATGATCAATGGCTGACAGACAAACAACAATATCATCAAAAATTTTCCTCGCTTAGCCTTGAAATGAAACGTTTGCAAGAAATGTATTATGCGGGCGAGCATGAGGCGATTAGATGTCATGCTCAATTGATATTGAGTCGTTCGGCCTATCCACCCGTGTTCCCAAGAAATTTTATGGTCGAGTATGATGCAGCTAATCGAATACTCTTCATTGACTATCAACTCCCGACATTCGATGGTATTGATATTTATAAAGTGACGGCCATTGGTCAAAAAGTACCGATTAGCGATCAGGAGCGGAAAAGCATGCAACAGAATATGCCTTATATGTTGGCATTGAGAACATTGCATGAAGTAATTGACGCCGATGAAATTGACGCGATTCGCGGCGTTGCTTTTAATGGCTGGACACAAAGTACGGAAAAGACAGAGACAACCATCGGCTATCAGCTTCCAATTTATGCAACGAAAGCGCAGATCGTTCAATTTCCTATCAGTCGATTAATTCCAAAAGACTGTTTCGTTCCACTCGCAAGCGATATGCAGCTAAAACAACTCGGCAACATTGTATTCCAGCCAACGCTAACATTATCTAATCGTCATAAGCACGGAAAAACGACACTTCATCAGAACCCATCTTATGAAGTCTATTCATCGAAATAAATCAAATGAATGTTGTGGTATTTGTTATATCGATTTTGTTATCTTTCGTGGCCAGCATTACTTATGCGGATAATGTATTGCCATCTGCAGCAAATACTGACACTTTAGTAGAACATGACCCATCCGGGAAAACTTTACCACCATTACCCACTAAGGATTCTGCACTCAATTTTACCTTAACAAGCCAAGAACAATATTGGCTAAAGCAACATCAAAATATACAACTCGGCGTGAATCCCCATTGGCCACCTTTTGAATTTATTGATCAACATGGAAAATACCGGGGATTAGGTGCAGATTATATTGGAAATTTAAACTCAACAGCCTGGGTGATGGATCAACTCGGTTTCTCAAATATCAAAGTGGCAGCCCCTACCCCTTATCAATTTCAACAGTCCATCGGAGTGCATAAAGATTGGCCTGAACTTGTTGACATTTTAGACAAAGCCATATCGCATATTTCGACTGAACAAAAAAATCAGATTAAACAACGTTGGTTTAGTGTTATTTTTGAGCATAAAGTGGATCATTGGGTCATTTGGCAAGCGATTTTTATTGTCACGGCGATCGCGATGAGTATTATCGGTGTTTTCTTATTTTGGAATCACCGCCTGCGGCAAGAAATTGATGCCAAACACCGGGCTGAAGCGGCTTGGCGAGGCAGCGAGCAACGTTTTCAAAATGCCATGGAAGCGGTGTCAGAAAGTATCTGGGAATGGGATTTGGTGACAGATGAAAGATACTTTACCGCTGGGCTTTTCTTTGGACTCCATTATCGATTGGCCGATATTCCCAACAATGAAACTGATTGGCAAGCTCTTATTCACCCAGATGACCAGTACCTGCGTTTACAAAACATGACTCAACACGAGCAAAATCCTGAAGAGCGTGACAACCTGCTCACCTTAGAGTATCGATTGCAACGAGCTGATGGAAGTTATGCACATATTTTGGTGAATAACCGAGTGACTGAACGCAATGAAGCAGGACGCCCGACTAAACGAGCAGGCACACTGCGTGATGTGACCGTCGATAAGGAAGCTGAAGCAAAAATCCAACGCTTGACGCAAGCCGTAGAGCAAAGTCCAGCCCTTGTGATCATAACAAATCCGCAGGGTGAGATTGAGTATGTTAATGGCAAACTCTTTGCCATGACCCATTATTCAAAACTAGAAGTCATTGGCAAACGTGCACGTATGCTCTTGTCAAACCAAGCTAATCCACGAGAACTCGTCGCACTAAGACAAGCCATGCGTGCGGGCAACGAATGGCATGGAGAACTCTTGCATCAAGGTAAAGCGGGTCAAACTTTTTGGGCAACAGTTTCCGTATCACCTATTTTTGATGGACATGACCAGCTCACCCATTTTATCAGCATCAATGAAGGTATTAGCGATCGTAAAAACGCAGAAAAAGCTCTCAGAAGTCGAGAAATTCAGTTAAAAACAATCCTCAATGAAATTCCACTTGCCATTGTTTTAGTGGATGAAAATGGTACGATTCTGATTGCTAACCCACAGGCAAACAAAGAAGTGAAAAGTCATAGCAGCATTGTTGGGCGAAATATGTTGAGCTTTTATGCGAACCCTCACCAGCGAAGCGAAGTGATTTCTCAACTGCAAACGAAAGGTCGTATTGACGGTATGCAGGTAAGTTATAAAACGGATCAAGGCGGTGTACTTGAAGGTTTAGTTTCTGTAATTCCGATACGTTATGGTGAGGAAACAGCTCGGCTAGGAGTGATGATCAATTTAACCGAGCGGCTACGTATCGAAAGAGAATTAGCCGAAGCCAAGGACGTGGCGGAAAAAGCCAATCGTATCAAAAGCCACTTTCTTGCAAGTATGAGTCACGAAATACGTACGCCAATGAATGCGATTATTGGCTTGACACGTATTGCATTGCAAACTGATTTGAATGAAAAACAACAAGACTATCTAACAAAAATTCAGTCTTCTGCCCAGGCCTTGCTTAGCATTATCAATGATATTTTAGATGTTTCTAAAATTGAAGCAGGCAAGTTAGCCATTGAGAAAATTCCATTTAATCTGGAACCCATACTGGACAGTCTATCATCATTAATTGCCACTAAGGCGGAAAACAAAGGTTTAAACGTCCTTTTTTCCATAAACCAGGACGTACCTCACCAACTGATAGGTGATCCATTACGTCTTAGCCAAGTTTTGATTAATTTAACCCAAAATGCCATCAAGTTTACCGATGACGGTGAAATATTAATTAAGATCATTCAGTTGCGCACGGAAGTACACCGCTCAATCCTCCGATTTTCTATCAGTAATACCGGGATTGGTATTGATAAAACGGCATTGCCCTTTTTATTTGAAGCTTTCTCACAAGCTGATCCGTCGTATTCACGCCGTTTTGATGGGACGGGTTTAGGTCTAACCATTTGCCAATTTCTGGTCAACCTAATGGGCGGTGATATTCATGTTGATAGCACGCCAGGACATGGCAGCACTTTTTGGTTTGATTTGATTTTTGATTTACCAGCAGATCAAGTGGTGTCTAAGGAGGCTATCACTGAATTACATAATAGACGAGCATTAATCGTCGACGACAACACCATTGCTCGACAAGTACTGACTGACAAGCTTGAATCGATTTCCATACGGGTACGAGCGGTTACCTCAGGTATTGCAGCGCTACAATTATTAGAAAATTGCGCCAATCATGAAACACTCGATTACGATGTAATCTTTATGGACTGGAAAATGCCGGGTATGGATGGGATAGAAACAACAAAACGCATAAAATCCATGCCTGGTTTCATTAACATACCCGTCATTATTATGATGACTGCACATGGATATGAAGCCGTCTTAAAGCAGTCAGAAGGTGTCGGAATCAAAGGTTTTTTGCTCAAGCCCATTAATCAATCTTCATTATTCAATTGTGTTATTGAGGCGTTCCAGGATGAAATATCATCCAGCTTTATCACCTCTGTTGTGCCTCGTGATAAACAGAGCATTCAACAACTGACCGGTCACGTATTGTTAGTGGAAGATAATCGAATTAACCAGCAGGTCGCCCAAGAAATTCTGCAAGGTATGGGGTTATCCGTGGTTATCGCGGAAAGCGGCGAACAAGCATTACAAATCATGACAATCGATATCTTTGACTTGGTGGTCATGGATCTGCAAATGCCAGGCATGGATGGTTTTGAAACCACTCGTCATATTCGTAAAAAACCCCAATGGGCAAAGATACCTATTGTTGCCATGACAGCACACACCATGAGCGGTGATAGAGAAAAATGTTTGGTAGCGGGTATGGATGAGCATATACCAAAACCCGTTGACCCATATCGTGTCTACCAGGTATTAGCCCGCTGGCTTGCCGTTGATACGCATGCGATACCGCCGTTATCTCCATTGAAATTTAGTCAATTACCTAAGCGATTACCCGGTATTGATATCAAATGGGGAATTCAGCGCATTGGTGGAAATATTGAATTATATGAAAATTTATTAAAAAATTTTTTACAGGACCATCGTCATGCGCTTGAAAAAATCCGGCTATCCCTGGAGAATCAGCGCACAGAAGAGGCTCAGCGGCGTATCAGGCAATTTAGGTGCGACTTTACTTGAGAAAGATAGCATTTTTTTTGAGCAGCAGATTAAACAAACAAGCCATTCACATGACGACGCAGATTTTTATAAGCTAGAACGGTCTTTTTCCGAAGTCATGAATGGTTTACAACGATGGATTCAATCTCGTCATGACAACCATGCTCAACCCATTCCGGCAAGCCATGAGCGACTAGATAATGTATTAGAAATATTTGAATCGATGTTACAGGAAGCCGATTCAACGGCATTGAAACTACTACCACAAGTGTTATCTGAACTAAGAATAAAAAACAATAGTCATGAATCTAAGCAGCTCACTGCATTATTACAAGAGTATAACTTTGATACGGCTTTAGAAAAATATAATGACATGTTGAATTCATCTCATTTCACCAACTAACGTATTCCTTATTAAAGTTCGCTGGAAAATATTTACCACAGAGATTTAAAAAAAATGGAAACGAGGGAGAAAACAATGCGGAATGGAAAGCCTAAGATACTCGTGGTAGACGATGAGCGTTTATACATTGATATGCTTGTTAAGTTGCTGCAAGATAACTACAAAGTCGTGGTTGCCAAAGATGGAGAGCAAGCCATACGCCGCGCCATTGAAATGCCTTTGCCAGATCTTATTTTACTCGATTGGCTTATGCCAGGTTTAGATGGGCTTGAGGTCTGCCATCTCCTGAAAAACACACCGCAAACCAGTAAAATACCTATTATTTTTTTAACGATTAAAAGTGATGTGGACGATGAAATTAATGGTTTTGCGGAAGGGGCAGTGGATTATATTCATAAACCATTAAGTGCGCCTATTGTCGAAGCCAGGGTTCGCACTCATTTGGCTTTAGCAAATCAACGTCAATCCCTTGAACAATTAGTGAAAGAACGCACGAAAGAAATATCTAGGCTTCATCAGCAAGCCGTGATGAGTACAAAACAACTGGAACAGCGCGTGAAAGAACGCACGGCAGAATTAGAAACAGTTAATCACGAACTGGAAGCATTCAGCTATTCCGTTTCTCACGACTTACGCGCACCACTCCGATCGATTGATGGATTTAGCCAGGCACTCGTTGAAAGTTATCAACCTGTCCTTGATGAACAAGGTATGGATTATCTCAATCGAATCCGTTCTGCAAGTCAACGTATGAAGGAATTGATCAATGACCTATTAGATCTTTCGCAAGTATCACGCTGCCAATTACATCGAACAAGTATTGACTTGACTCTATTAGCAGATCTAGTGGTCAAACATTTACAAAACAATATCGCACTGCGATTATCCATCACTATTCAACAAGGTATGCAAGCAATTGGTGATCCTCGACTGTTGCGCGTTGTATTAGAAAATCTATTAGGAAATGCTTGTAAATTCACCGCTAACAACCCGTCACCATCAATTTATTTTGGATGCCGCCAAGAAAATGATAGCGATGTTTTTTTTGTGAAAGACAACGGTGTTGGCTTTGATCCGGAATATGCCTACAAGTTGTTTAAGCCTTTCCAACGTTTACACGATATTAGTGAATTCGAAGGCACCGGTATTGGGCTTGCCACTGTTAATCGTATCATCCAGCGTCATGGTGGCAAAGTATGGGCTAGCTCAGTACTCGGCCAAGGAGCCGAATTTAATTTTACTCTTTGAATATTAATGGAACCACCTTATCCATTTCTAAAGCTACTTATGTTCAGTCGATTGTTGATGGATAGCCATCACATCATCAATGGTTAAATAGTCATGAGATAAAACCGGTCCCTCGATGACTTGACAAGGATTGTCGGCCTCACCATATTGATTAAGCACCAGTGCTGCACCGCTAAAATCATGGGGACGCGTGTAATCATTCGTACTGATAATTGTTGTTAGGGCCGCCGCCAATGATGCGCGAATACCGTTCTCAGAGTCTTCAAAGGCAATGCATTCTGCCGGACTCAAACTCAATTGCTGCATAACGTAATGATAGATATCAGGCGCGGGTTTTTTCGCTGATACAATATCTCCCGCACCAATACACTCGAACCAGTCAAGTAGCTTTTCATCACTGGCATGGTCTAATAAATAGGTCACATTTTCAGGCGTGGTGGTAGTGGCAATGGTTAATCGCAAACCTTTTTCTCTCGCTTCTTGTAATAATCGCAATACGCCAGGCCGAAATGGAATATTACCTTGTTGCAACATATCAGTGTAAAAACGGGTTTTATCTTTATGCAGTTGGGCAACCCATTGCTCTAAATCCGTTCTCTTTAATAAATCTGGGTGTTTTAAACTTAAAAAGTATTTAATGCGTTCTTTGCCTCCAGTAACGGATAATAAGTCGCCATAGGTGGCGATATCCCAATCCCACGCCAGGTTGTTATGCTGAAAGGCCGCATTAAACGCAACACGGTGACCATCCCGTTCCGTATCTGCCAACGTGCCATCGACATCAAAGATTAAAGTCGTTAATTGTTTCATCGTTATCTGACAATCTCTGCTAAAAAATAGCGTTAGAATATAGCTCGAAATTGCCGAGCATTCAATAGACGTGATACTGGGCAAGTTTTCTGTCTATGAAAAAACAAGCAAAAGGGATCAAGCCAGCAATGAGTACCTGATATAAAAAACGATCAGACCACTGGTTATATTGAGCACATTGCATTGCGATAAGCAAATACCCGATAAACAATAAACCATGAATCCAGCCCGCGATAGAAACAGCCTCAGGATAATCCCAGTAGTATTTCAATGGCATGGCAATGAATAACAAGAGCAAATAAGACACACCTTCGAGCAAGTTAACCACTCTGAATCGATTAATCATGTTTTACGTAAACCAAAAGATAAATGATGCAAAACCAATTATTTAGATGACTATGGCACTAAAAAACAGCATAAACAAGTGATATTAACCCATGACTCTGAGAGCATAAAGTCCTCCGTTGCCGGATTGATAGTATTTGCAGCAGAAATTGAAGAACTTGCTCAAGTTACGCCTAGGAGGTACGCAATCAACAATAAAACGGTGAATAAATACTTCTTTTCTATCACCTAGGTCATACCTCTTTTAAATTTTATCGTTTATATTTTTGACGATTGATATATTTTATTTGAGGAATACATGATGTTTCGTAGTTTTTTTGTTTTCATTTTAATCATTGCGACCACCTTGTTTTATCATACATTGTTTGCATAATAAACAAACAGCCCGTATTACGGTCAACATGATAAATCGCACCCATCCGCCAGGGGCTATTAAATTGAGCTAGGAAAAGCCAATAGAGCCAGGTATATTACCCTCCCTCTATTATTTAATAACGTCCCCGATGACAATGGCCGCCATTCTGCTCAGTACACTTAATGCACGTTATATACATTCTTCCTTAGGTTTACGCTATTTAAAAGCCAATATGGGTGATCTGGAACAAGACACCCATATTGTCGAATTCATTATTAATACGCGCCCTATTGATATCGTTGAAACCTTATTAAACCAACAGGCTAGTATCATTGGTTTTGGAGTGTATATCTGGAACATTGAGCAAACAACACAAGTTATCACGTTATTAAAACAAATCAAATCTGAGCTAGTGATTGTGATTGGCGGCCCTGAAGTAAGTTATGAACACCATGAACAGAGAATTGCCCAACTCGCAGATTATGTGGTGTGTGGATATGCGGATTTTAGTTTTTCTGAATTATGCCACCAATTATTAAATCAGTGCCCACCCGCCCACCGAATCATCACTTCACTACCCTTTTCTCTGACACAGTTAAATTTCCCTTACCAATATTATACAGAAGAAGATATTGCTCATCGCATTTTGTATGTGGAAGCCTCGCGGGGATGTCCTTTTAAATGTCAATTTTGCCTGTCTGCGCTGGATAAAACGGCCTGGCCATTTGACACGGAAAAATTTTTAAAAGAGATGAAAAATCTATTTGATCGCGGTGCTCGCCATTTTAAATTTGTTGATCGAACGTTCAATTTAAATGTTAAAGTCAGCCTCAAAATTTTGAAATTTTTTCTTGAGTTATTGGAAAATCATCCGTTGTTTCTTCATTTTGAACTGATCCCTGACCAATTACCCGAGCCACTAAAATCGATGATTCAATGCTTTCCTGAAGGTGCATTACAATTCGAAATAGGTATTCAAAGTTTTAATCCAAGCGTTCAGAAAATTATTAGCCGTCAACAAAACAATGACGCAACAAAAAACAACTTACAATGGATTCGATCTGCAACGGTGGCTCACATTCACACGGATCTGATTGTTGGTTTACCGGGAGAAGATGTAACAAGCTTTGCCAAAGGATTTAACGACTTGGTGGAATTAGACCCTCATGAAATTCAAATAGGTATTTTGAAACGTTTACGAGGCACCCCGATTATCCAACACACAACCGACTATGGAATGATTTACAATCCGCTCCCTCCCTATAATATCCTGTGCTCTGATCTTATCGATTTCCCAACCATGCAACGCTTGGTTCGTTTTGCTCGTTATTGGGATATGATTGCCAATTCAGGACGATTCTATGCAAGCAAGCCAATATTATTGGCTGACAATCCATATGAACGTTTTATGCGACTCAGTGATTGGCTTTTCCAAACCACCCAGCAAACGCACAAAATTTCCTTACCCAGATTATTCGAGTTGTTGTATCAAGGCCTCATTGACGTATTAGATATCTCCCATCATCTCGCCGGTGATTTATTATGGCGAGATTTTCAGAGCTCCGGTTTAAAAGGACGACCTTCATTTATCGATAAAGACAAAATTAAAAAAACGACACAATCGAAAAAAATACCCAATGCCATAACCTTAGCTCGCCAAACACAACATAGGCATGGACAAAATAGTTAATAAGACAGCGACATTGCTTTAGTAATGAATGCCACCAGTGGATTGCCCACTTTAAAAGCCCGCTCCACTTCGGTAATAAATTTAGGGGTCAACGCTAATGATTGGTCCACAGATTGAGTAAGAAAATAGGTTTTTCGCTTGAGATCTTCGATGTAAATATGGTGAGGATCATAACCACGTGGCGGTTTTTTTAAACCATCCCCTTTAACCACCTCAAAACGAGATTTAATCGTTTTGTTGGTGATGATTTTTTTCCATTGTTCGGGTTGCTCGACAATGGCGGTACGAATTAAATCTAATACAGAATTAGGTGGCTGCCAAATACCTACCCCAAAAAAGACATTATTCGGCTCGATGTGTAGGTAGAATCCTGGTGCGTGAGCATCTTTGCCCGCCGCATGCCGAAAATGGCAGCCGACATTTTCTTTATAGGGGCGTTTGTCTTTACTAAAACGGGCATCTCGATAAATACGAAACATCGATCCGCCATGGGGACGAGGGTCGGCGACATAATGCGCCGAAATTTTATTTAAGCGTGGTGCCATGGCACAGATAAAATCACTGATCGGCACCATCACGCTGGTTCTATATCGTTCTTTATTGGCAGTAAACCATTCACGATTATTGTTTTTTGACAAGTCTGATAAGAATGTAAACAAGTCGCTGGGTAAACCAGAAAATTTACTCGTCACAACAAATTCCTTTATACCATTCAATTATGTTGATCATGTATTTTGAGTGAATTTAAATCACTTTCTGATATTCGTGTTGGGTTCGTCTTGCAATGATGACCTTCAATGGCTTTTCAACGGCATCATATGAACTCATCGGGGTATGTCGCACATTGCCTAAAGGTGAATCAATACAACCCCATACCTTTGTCATAATAATTTCACCCCACAAGTCATGGTGAATGTGAACTTCGTAATATCGCGAGTCCTTTTCCCAGCGATGTTTTTGTTGGGCTTTACGCCTTGGTTTGGGTTTTTCCATCAAAAATATTCGGTCTATTTAAGAAATGAAAAGTTATCGATTGTGCCAC
>VAPK010790142.1_pt1 | contig 21742 bp, 18 predicted proteins | sample 3395031 | NCBI WGS metagenome assembly VAPK01 (sample SAMN08290443, study PRJNA428436) | hydrothermal vent metagenome | isolation source: Deep-sea hydrothermal vent chimney 1 | place: Pacific Ocean: Juan De Fuca Ridge
AAATGAATAGAATGATGTTCTGTTTCTGCCATAGTCGGAAGAATTGTTGTGCTTGGAAATTTTTCAGAAAATTTAATTATTGAAAGTAGTTCATCCAATTGACCTAATGCATCCAGAGCATCCCCCAAGACTTGAGACTTTTTGAATTCATCCCGTAGTGGGATAATACAATTGTCTCGATCATATGAGCCAATAACTGGGAAATATACCAAAAACAAGGGTGCCAAGATAGCTCCCGACATTGTACCTCCTCCAAAAGAAAGTCCAGGGATGCCATAGGAAATCACTTGTGCCAATAGCCAAACTGTAGCAATAACAAGAAAGATTAACAAAGGTTTAAATATCTGAGGTTTGAAGATTGTCGCTGGAGTATACGAGCCTTTTCTTTCTTGTTTAGTTTCAAAGCCTTTTTCTGTATTGTAAACGGGCCCAACCATTAATGAATAATCTCGACTATCAATAAAAGTCGTTATTTTCTCAAATATTTTTTTTAGATAAGGACTTTCAGGTTCTCCAGACGAATAAATAGACTCGGCTAAATCCAGCATAAATCGGACTCCACGCCGATACTGTTTATATCCGTACCCTTCAATCTGGTGATCTTCTCTGGCAGTTCCCATTGATCCAAGAAACTCACCAAAAAGTAACAAATACAAAGATTTTTCTTTTTTAGCAGAATTAGCGACTATTTCTTCCAGATTTTGTCTAATCGCTGGGTTTTCTTGTATTTCTTTGATTGCATCTTGTTTAGCATTTATTTCTTCTAAAGAAGAACTAGGCTTGTTTAATGATCGATATAAAACAGATTGTCCAGCAATAGTTTCAGCAAAATTTACAGTATCGAATAGCTTATCTACTTCAATCGTAGCAAATCCACCTTGATCAATCACCCCTTCACCTGTACCTAATGGTTTTGTTGATCGAACAGTAGGCCAAGCATTATTCCAGCTTTGAAAAATATTCTCCTTCATCACAACCTCTTTTTACTATTTTTTTTATTACCCAACATTCCAAAAACGATAATTGCAGAAACAACAATACCTGACATCAGGATATTTTCTAGATTGGCTCCTATCAAATAGGCAGTACCACTGCCAAGTCCCATACCGACACCTGTAAAGGCCAAACTACGCATTAATCGACAAAATGCACAGTTTTCATCATAACCTTTCATATTTATCCTATTTTAATAGGCGAGCAAACATCGCCAAATGACCATTCTTAATCTACAGCTAAATGGCACTCTTCCATTAAGCCGCTCCCGTTAAATGGCATGGGTTTTTGTATCTTTATAACCATCTGGTTATATCCTTATAATCTATAAATACTTGTTTGTTCAAATAACAACATTATCTTTATAAAGCAAGGAAATATGTCACTAAAAACCTGTACATTGATTATATGAAACGATCATTTTGAAGCATATCATATTTCTGTGGGAAATAACTTTCCACTTTATTTTTTTAATATTCAGGAGAATCAAAATGAAATATGAAATAACAAATATTTTAAAGTCAGCCATTATCACTACTACAATGATAATGGGTATTTCCTCAGCTTGGGCAGGTACAAATGGAGAAGGTCAAAGCCAATTACTCGCATTTCCAATAGCTATACAAAAAACTGACCTTGGAGTCACTCATTTATCAGCTATAGTAAATGCAGATGGTAAACTAATACGAGGAAGCGGTGTGAAAAAAGCAACCGCAGTGGCAGGTAGCCCAGGCGATTATATTGTGAGCTTCAATCGAAATATTCGAAACTGCACTTATGTTGTCTCCCTAGGAAACCCAAATAGTGTTGGCGTACCTCAACCAGGTACAATCAGTGCAACAGGTGCTTTCGTTGATGTCAACGGTGTGTACATTGATGCCAATGATACCGATGGAAATCCTGCTGAAAATCCATTCCACTTACATGTTTTCTGTAACAAATAAAAGTGGGTAAACTTTCCAAGAAAGATCCTCGTTTGACTTATTTTAAACGAGGGTTTATATTGCTATTTCCCTCAGCACTTTATTTACTACTCCGATTAATAAGGTTCAAAAACTCAATCCGTGTACTGCGATCTTCTCTAAAAATACCTGTCATCACTGATGTAGTCATGACCGAGTTTTGTTTTTCAACACCTCGCATCATCATGCATAAGTGTTTTGCTTCAACAACAACGGCTACACCCTTAGCATTTATCGATAATTCAACAGCATCCGCAATTTGTTTTGTTAATTTCTCTTGAATTTGTAATCGTCTGGCATACATATCGACAATACGAGCCAACTTGGATAAACCCAATACTTTTCCATCTGGAATATAGGCAATATGACACTTACCAATAAAGGGTAGTAAATGATGTTCACATAAGGAATACAACTCAACATCTTTTACAATGACCATATCTTCGGTATCAGCCTTAAATACAGCACCATTTATCACTTCTTCTAGTGATTTTTCATAGCCATTATTTAAAAACTTAAAAGCTTTAGCTGCACGTTTAGGAGTATCAAGCAAGCCCTCACGCGTTACATCTTCACCAATTTCTTTTATGATTGAGGAAAAATATTCTTCCATTATTTGTCTCTGTTTAAAATACTGAAGGCAAGTATATCATAGCCCTCGAATTTCCCAAGATTCTCATTTGACCACACGATTTTCTGGTATCAAGGAAAAGTAAGAGGTTGATATTGCTCATCCCCAAAAAAAACTTACCCCCGTCCTTTTTTAAGAGAAAGGCTTGGAATATGACAGATTTATATTTTTAATTACCCTCATTTTTTGATAGTCTTCTGGACTCTTTAAGAATCTTTTGTTGTGTTGCCAGCAATAGAGAATTATTAGGAAAAATTCTCAACCCTTCCTGAGTTAAATTTAAAGCTTGATTTATTTTTTGTGCCGATAACGCAGCCCTTGCTAAATTTTGAAATTGTATCCGTAAGCTATGTAAACCTTGTTTTGCCTCTTTATTCTTAGGCGATATTTGAAGAACTCGCATATATGATTTAAAAGCCTCACTGCCGTGAAGATTCGTTGATTGCTGTCTTTTCTGTTGTAGATACCCCTGTTTTAGTAAATCGTTAATAACAATACTTTTAGTTTTAATTGCTTTAGAAATTACTTTTTTATAACCAAAGATACTCACACCTTTTGAGGGTAATGCTAAAATTTTAGCACTAATTTTTAGCGCAGTTGAATAGTCTTTATTAGCAAGCGCTTTTTCAACTTTAGAGCTTAATCGAGAAACTATTCTTAAAATACCGTACTTGGCTTGTGAGTTGTTACTATCAAGGGCAAGAATTTCCTGATAAGTGTTATAAGCACTGTTTTGAAAGGGTTGTGTATATTGTAACGCTTTATTTTGTTGACCCGCTTTTTCAAATAAAGTCTGCATTTTGTTTTTACCTTTTTTTACGGGTAGATTAGTAATCTTTGTCTGAGATTTAAGCTGAATAAGCCCTCTGTGGCTTGGAGAAACCTTTAAACCTTTAGAGATTAAACGATTAGCTTTATCGGTGTTGCCACGCAAATAGTGTTTTTTTGCATGTTTAGCATAATAGTTTGCTATACGCTCTAACCCTTTCAATGCACGTTTTTCATTAGGGGATATTTTCAAGATAGCCAGATAGGTTTCATAAGCATTATCTTTTTTAGGGGCAGTCAATTTATAACGCGACATTTGTTTCTTTGCAACGGCAAGCTGAATTTCAATAGGTGATATTTTCTTTTGAATTTTTTTGCTAACAATTTCTTTTTTTTCTGGTTGAGGATTAGTAATGGGTTTCGGACTGACTGATTTAATTAGAACTTCTTGCGGTGGTTTTTCTGGTATTACATTCGGTAATACTTCTGGCAAAATATCAGGCTGCACTTCTGGGACTACTTTTGGAGGTGCAGTTTCTGGCAATACCTCTGGCTGTGAAATAATTTTATTAGCTAAAAAAAATGCCAGGGCAATTCCTGCAAACCCAGTGGTAAGTATTAAAGGGAGAGATAACATTCTCCTTAAATTGTTTAGCTTGGTATCACCGATTACTTCAAGAATTGATTCTGTACTAATTTCCTTTTTTTGTAATTCACTACCGTGTAATAAGGATTTATCACAGATTTTATTAATAACGGATGGAACTCCATCACTATAGTCATATATCATTGAGCAGGCTTTTTCATTAAACAAGGTATTGCTTTTTACGCCTGCTAACTTGATTTTATGATGAATATATCCTTGTGTTTCTTCTTCTGTTAAAGGAGCAAGAGTGTACATGGGGGATGTATTCTGCAAAAACACGTGTAAGCTAGGATTATTTAATAACTCTAATAATTTAGGCTGCCCAACTAAAACTATCTGTAATAATTGCTTTTCTTCAGTATTTAATCTTAAAAGTAACTCGATTCCTTCTATAGCATCAGGTGATAAACTGTCGGCATTATCAATAATTAATAATGTTGGGTGCCCCTTATGCTCATTTGACTGAGATGTTAAAAAAACTTCCAGTTGCTGCAATATTTTATCTTGACCCTGATGAGCTATTTTTTGATTGAAACTTGTCAATACATCATGAAAAAATGCTTCCGCTGAGTCATGATGTGTACTGTCTGAATTTGTAGCAAAAACCTGATCGAAAAAATGACACATGTAATAGCAAAAGGTTGATTTACCTGCCCCTTCCCTGCCAAACACAATAGACAGCATTATCTTTTCTTCTAAGCTTGTAATTAAAACGGAGAGCATCTCCGTATAGTTTTTACTCAGGTAAATAGTGTTTGGGGTAGTCTCCTCCGAAAGAGGAAATGGCATTTTTTGAAAGCCATAAAATTTTTTATACATAATTTTTCGATTTGTATACAAAATATTAATTTTTTAAAAGTTGTGCCACGTTTCACTCCTTTTCCAAAGGGTCAGGATGAGAAGGAGATAGTGATAACTTTTGGTGTTACTATTTTGCTTAGGTTTTTATTGTTTATTATATATAGAGTATGTTAAAAGTTCTTTTTTTACCTAGATATGATGAATAATGTGAACTCAAACGCGTGAAGATTATGGATGGAGTAAATAGTATTATTAATGCTCTAAATAAATGAAATATAATATTTTTTTAGTGATTCATAAATGAGATGGGTTCAATCGTGACGGCTCATTATTTCCTGAAACATTTCCATCAGGAGCTTATTCTATACAGTTAAATGCTTCTAAAACAATAGTAGAATCAGCCCCTTTTACAGGCGATTTTTCACTTAATATTCTGCGCCACGCTCTGGCACCCGGAACACCATGAAAAAGACCTAAGATATGTCGAGTTATGTGGTTTAGTCTACCTCCTTCAAGTAAATGCTGGTTGATGTAAGGAATCAATTCCAAAACCACTTCCTGCCGAGTTTTAATTTGTGCTGTTTGCTTAAAAAATTGATTATCAACCTCTGCTAAAAGAAAAGGATTGTGATACGCCTCCCTTCCCATCATGACACCATCGACATGCTTTAATAATTCCTTTGTTTGTTCTAAAGAAGTTACTCCGCCATTTAAAATCAATTTCAACGCAGGAAAATCATTTTTTAGCTGATAAACAATATCATATCGTAAAGGAGGTACATCTCTGTTTTGCTTAGGAGATAAACCACTCAGCCATGCCTTTCTTGCATGAATAATAAACGTTTTACAGCCAGCATCCGCTACAGTAGAAATAAAATGAGTTAACTCTTGATAAGAATCCTTCTCGTCAATACCAATACGGCATTTTACAGTCACCGGAATTGACACCATTTCCTGCATTGCTGAAACGCATGAGGCAACCAACGTAGGCTCAGCCATTAAACAGGCTCCAAAACGTCCATTTTGTACTCTATCACTTGGGCAACCCACATTCAGATTTACTTCATCATATCCCGATTCTTCAATCATTCTGGCACAACTCGCCAACGCATCAGGATCACTGCCTCCTAATTGAAAAGCCACTGGATTTTCAGCTTTGTTATAAGACAAAAACCTCTGCTTTTCACCCTGTAAAAGTGCACCCGTAGTGACCATTTCAGTATATAACAGTGCTTGTTTTGTCAGCAGACGATGAAAATATCGACAATGTCGGTCTGTCCAATCGAGCATGGGGGCAATACAAAAAATGTGGCTTGGCATATAATTTTTCTGATTTTATGGAAATAAGAGATAATTGTAATTGCATATTCTACATTCAGATTTAAACGACTTAGGAATTAAAAATGCAGAAGCTATCTGTTTTTCAGGCGCGTGGTTTAACAAAGGTTTACCAGGTTGGTGAAACAGAAGTCCATGCACTGCGAGGAGTAGATCTCGATTTATATCAAGGAGAGCTCGTCGTTTTACTCGGGCCATCTGGCAGTGGAAAATCAACACTACTCAATATTTTAGGTGGACTTGACATACCCACGAGTGGTGAAGTGATCTACGCCAATAAAGATTTGGTTAAAGCTAATGAACACGAACTAACCGCTTACCGCAGGAACCACGTCGGTTTTGTTTTTCAGTTTTATAATTTAATCCCCAGTTTAACTGCGAAAGAGAATGTTGCTGTTGTTACTGAAATATCTCGTAACCCTATGTCTCCAGAACAAGCATTAAAAATCGTGCATTTAGATGACCGCTTAGATCATTTTCCTGCCCAATTATCGGGTGGAGAACAACAACGAGTAGCCATTGCCCGTGCTATTGCCAAACAACCTGATATTCTATTATGTGATGAACCCACTGGGGCATTAGACTCCAACACAGGTATTGTTGTCTTAGAAGCACTAGCAAAAGTTAATCATGAGTTGGGCACAACCACTGCCATCATTACTCACAATGCTGCTATTAGTGCAATGGCTGATCGAGTTGTCCATTTCAGCGATGGACATATTATTAATATTGACATAAATAATAAAAAAACATCACCTCAGGCGATAAGCTGGTGAACGCTTTAACGCTAAAATTACTTCGTGATTTGTGGCTAATGCGTGGTCAGGCGATGGCTATCATGATTGTCATTGCCAGCGGTGTTGCAACTTTCTCCATGTCTATTTCTACTTTAGATGCCTTACAACGGACACGTAGCGAAGTTTACGCAGAATATCGATTTTCAGACATCTTTGCCAGCCTGAAACGCGCACCAGAGAGAGTCATTCAGCGCATTGAGACACTCCCCGGGATTAAAGCAGTTGAAACGCGTGTTGTTGCGCAAGTCAGGATCGAAATTGATAGTTTTAATGACCCCGTGATCGGTCGCCTGGTATCGATTCCTAACCTTAGCGAACCTGAAATGAATGCCCTTTACATTCGGAAGGGTAAAAGACCAGAAATGGATCGAGCTGAAATTCTATTGTCAGAACCTTTCGCCAATGCCCACAAACTAAAACCGGGGGATTCAATAACTGCGATCATTAACGGTCACCGGCAAAAACTAACGGTCAGTGGTATCGCACTATCCCCTGAATATATCTATAGCCTTGGACCAGGCGCCATGTTTCCTGATAATAAGCGCTACGGCATTTTGTGGATGAACCGTAAAGCTCTAGCCACTGCCTATGATATGGAAGGTGCTTTTAACGATGTTGTTTTAAAGTTGCTGGATAATGTAAACCCAGCCGATGTGATTGAAAAACTCGATGGGATTCTATCTCGCTATGGCGGCATAGGTGCTTATCAGAGTAAAAATCAACAGTCCCATCATTTCCTAAGTCAAGAGTTTCGCGGCCTTGAAACAATGGCGACAATATTTCCTGTCATTTTCCTTGGAGTCGCCGCATTTTTACTAAATGTCACTGTCACCCGATTAGTCAACACAGAACGCGAACAAATTGCTGTTCTCAAAGCCTTTGGTTACAGCAACTTCACAATTGGGCTACATTACTTACAATTGGTATTACTAATAACATCAGTGGGTATAGTCATCGGTTTATTTCTGGGACGATGGCTTGGACGAGGCTTAGGAAATATGTACATGGAATTGTTTCATTTTCCCTATTTAAATTATCAACTGGGTATAAAAACACAGGTACTTGCTTTTTTGATTAGCTTTTCCGCTGCCATTGCAGGGACATTACAAGCCGTTTATCGTGCCGCCAGATTACCACCAGCCGAAGCCATGCGTCCAGAACCACCTGCTCGCTATCGGGAAAGTCTGCTAGAACGTAGCGGTATTAAACGCTACCTATCACAACCAACGCGAATGATTTTACGACATATCAGTCGAAAACCCCTTAAAACTTTTTTTACCATACTGGGCATTGCCATGGCTGGTGCTATCATGATGCTTGGGAATTTTCAGGGTGATTCGATTGATCACATGTTACATGTTCAATACGATCTGGCGCAGCGTGAAGATCTCACCGTCTCATTAACAGAACCGACATCTCGCCGTGCTTTATATGAAATGACAAGTATAGAGGGTGTTAAATACAGCGAACCATTCCGTCACACGCCCATCCGAATTCAATTTAAGCACCATCAACAACGAACTTTTATTCAGGCTTTTGAAAGCCACACGCAATTACATCGCATTCTTAAAAGTGATTTGACACCCATTACTTTGCCTAAAGAGGGTATTGTTCTGAACAATTATCTAGCAGAATTATTAACCGTTACTGTAGGTGATAAGGTAATTGTTGAGATACTTTCAGGACGCAGGCAAACCTTAGAAATTGAAGTGGCGGCTATCGTTAATGAAATGCTGGGGATACCGACTTACATGCATATTGATCGCCTCAATCGACTCTTAGCAGAAGGCGAAGCCATCAATGGCGCATTTCTGGCGGTTGACAAACAACGTCAATCTCAAGTGTATCGGCGTTTACAGGAAATGCCAAAAGTAGCAGGTATTACAATAACAGAGGCTGCCGTACAAAGTGCTCATGATACGATGGGCGAAACCATTTTGATCTTCACTTTCATCAACACACTACTGGCAAGTGGTATTGCCTTTGGTGTCATTTATAACAGCGCTCGGATTGCCTATTCGGAACGCAGTAGAGAACTCGCCAGTCTTCGTGTGTTAGGGTTCAGTCATGCAGAAGTCGCTTATATTTTACTCGGTGAACTGACATTGCTGACCTTAATCGCAATCCCGATTGGCTTTATCATTGGTCAATATATTTGCAGCATCATCGCTTCTGAAATGGCTTCCGATCTGTACCGCATACCACTCGTAGTAGAAGCTACTTCTTATGCATTTTCAGCTACGGTTGTACTGACATCCGCGATTTTAAGTGGTTCAATAATATGGTATCGGTTGAAACAATTAGATCTGGTAGCTGTGCTTAAAACCAGAGAATAGTAAATAAACTTCAACCGATTTTTCAAGCATCAAAAATCAAAGGCATAAGCTAGTCCAAAATCTAACCGTACTCGATTCTCAATTGTTTCACTTCCATCAAATTCATAGCGGTAGCCAGTGACTCCCATTAAATAAGTTAGTCTTTCAACTGGGGTTAAACCTTGCCAGCCAACCCCAAAGGAATACCCTGTGCTATCACCTTCTAACGCTTTAAACTCAGCTTGACGATCGCCACCTTGAAAAGTAAGCGGGGTAACGTCGCCCGATGCTGATTTTACTGAAATTTTTGAAAGGTCTAACTCTGTATGACTGTCCAGAAATGCTGCTGCAAAATTAAAAGATAGCCCACCATTCATAAATCCTTTATTAATTTTCCAAATATAATTCATCCCCACAAACGGGCCATCATATTCAAACTCTATATCCACTTCACCCATTGTAGTACCCGACAAGAACGGAATGGCTATCTCACTGCCGTTACCGACGAAAAAAGTTTCCATACTGCCATGAATATTGCTGGTATGACTGGTTTTTGCATGTTTATATCCACCAAAAATTACTAGATTATCAATAACTTCAAAACCGGCTGAAATAGCCCATTCAAATCGGTCAAAATCTGCATCAAGTTGACTATTGTTTCGAAGTAAAACATCAGGAGAAAGTCCTCCTTCCGCGCCTTTTATAAAAGTCTGGCTGATAAAATCAGATTCAGCCTCACCATCAAATAAATACTGCACATCAAAATCCACAAAAAACCTGTCAACAAAAAGGGTGGCTCCACCACTTACAAAGGGTAACCAATCACTATAAGCTAACCTGCTTTGTTTATTTGGATATTTGCCTTGTGGATCTCGTGCAGGGAATTGAAAAGCCTCTTGTTCAAACTCGTAAAACTGAATGCCAGTTTTAAATCGTGGCTGTATTCTCAAATCTAAAGCGTTTACAGGCTCAAAAAAAACAACGACAATCACTAAAAATGCAGTAACACAAATATTTTTCTTCATTTTCTATTTTTCTTATTCTTAATTCAATGTATCTACACAGGATTTTCTTGTAAACAGGTAACAGGTGCATCGAAAACGACATAATTGCAATCACAACTCAAAAGAAAGAGCAAAATTACGTGGTTGAAATCTAACAAAAAACCTGAATAACACTTGTAATCATACATGCTATGTAAGCCCAATTATTAATCATGTCTTGGTAAAAAGATAGCTTTAACATACCATGTATACAAAATAATAATAATCTAAAGCAAAGCATTCAATATTTCGTAAATAAATCATTATTAAACAGTTTGTTCATATTTACCCCTTTTAATGATCTAAAGAAAATATTTGCATGCAACACTTAACTATGTATAAAAAATTTCATGGCTTTCAAGAATTGCCATTTTCCGCTACAGAAGATAGTGAGCCAAACTCTGTTTATCTGAGTAAAAACTACACAAATCTACTCCCTCTTTTAATTAGGAGAGTAGAAAAAAAAGCAATGTTAACTATTGTTCTAGGTAAAGATGGGGTGGGTAAAACAACCTTTATCAACTATATGTGTAATTTTGCCCCTCAGGTTTTTGCTGCAAACATAATCAATACCCACCTTGAATCAACTCAAGAGTTTCTTCAACAAGTTTTGACAAGTTTTGATCAGAAAATCAGCAATGAAGATAACTACCACATGTTGTTACAATTAAGTTTCTTTTTAAGCACTCAGTTTAAAGAACAAGATGGGCAGTCTACATTGTTGATTATTGATAATGCCGACAGTATGTCACTTGATGCGCTAAAAGGTATCGAGTTACTTTTAGGATTAAATGCTGAAGGCAGTGAAATTTTACAGATCATTTTAGTAGGAAGACCTAAATTAACTAATTTGCTTAATACACCCAGTTTGCATAATTTAATGCAAAACATATCAGCACAATTTTTGCTTGATCCTTTAACAGAGAGGGAAACCCTGTCTTATATAAACCATAAAATCGAATTGGCAGGTGTACAAAACAAAAAAATATTTGACGAACAAGCGTACTCAGCGATTTATGAATATAGCGGTGGAATCCCTTCCATCATAAATTGGATCTGTGATAAATCACTATTGCGGAGTAGTGAATTACAAAAGCATGAAATCAACTCAGAATTGATTCTTGAAATAATCAAAGATCACGTTAGTGATTCAGAGAAAAAAAATATTCTTTCAACGTCCACATTTTTGCTAATCACCGGCTTTGTCGGAATTGCTTTGGCATTTTTTTTAGCCAATAAATTCTTACTAACACCTGAAGTTTTACCAGAAAAACCTCTGGAAGAACCGCAGGTTAAACCATCAAACTTGAAATCTAGCACCCCTCAACCGAAACCGATAGAAAAAATAGAAAAAGTAAAAAAACAAGAAGTTGCTATAAAAAAAGAAGTTCCACTCAAAAAAATTCAAAATAAAATATCAACTATCGAAACCCAACTTGCCATTGCTGAACAACAAATTAAAGATTTTAAATTCAGTACGCCTGAAAAAGACAATGCTTATGAAACTTATAAGGCTATATTAAAAATATCACCTAATGAAAAACAAACTTTGAAAGGACTACAGAATATCGCAAACCTTTATTTACAACAGGCAAAAAAACAACATTTGCAAGGTAAAGGAGATAAAACTCAACTCTTGATTTCTAAAGGCCTAAAAGTTTCCCCAAAGCATGAAGAACTTATTAAGCTAAAAAAGCTAACGGCTGCTAAAGAAAAAAAACAAGAAAAAAAGCAGAACAAGATACAAGCTCTATTTGAAAAGGCCAAACAACAAAATAACGCATTACAATTTACTCAACCGTTTAAGAACAGTGCTTATAAAACCTATCAAGAAATCATTACCCTTGATAATAACAACTCTCAAGCAAAGTACGGAATACTTAGAATTTTATCTCGATTACAATCACAAACTCAGAAGGCACTTGCGAAAAAGGACTATACGACAGCACTTGAGCGTAGTGAAGAAATTCTGACTCTACCTTCAAAAGAAGTTAGTGGTCCCTTTCATAAAAAAGCTATTTTCACCGCGATTAAAACCAAAAAAACTATTATTAAAAACCTATTAACCTTGGCATATAATCAACTGAAAACTCAACAATTGACCAATCGTTCGAGTAATAAAGCATTTAGGTCATACACCAAGGTTCTTCACATTTCTCCCGACAATGAAGAAGCAAAAAAAGGGCTAAATAATCTAAGGATACAATACCAAAAACTAGCCAGAACAGCTTTATCTGCTAAAAAAATCGACCTTGCTTTAAAATTAACCAAAGAGGGATTAAAAGTTTTTCCTAATAATTCTTTATTGCTGGCTTTACAGAATAATGCCGTATTGCAAAAAAATGCTCTTGAAAATGAAAAGGATAAAGAGCAAAAGCTAAAGTCTTTTGGAACCTTTTAAATAAAAAATGTTTACACACAGACAATTTTTAATCTTTTTATTGCTATTCATTCTTGTTAGCGCTCTGTTCTATGGTTTTTCGCCCAAGCCTATACAAGTTGAAGTTACCAAAGTTTCACGGAAACCTCTCCAAATCGTTATTGAAGAAGAAGGAAAAACACGTCTGAAAGATCGATTCCAAATCTCTGCACCCGTAGCAGGTACTTTATGCAGATTAGAATGGGAAGTAGGAGACAAGGTACAAGCGGGACAAAAACTATGTGAAATTGCACCACTAACATCTGTGTTACTTGATCCGCGTAGCAAAGCGGATGCGGAAGATCGAGTAGCAACAGCAAAAGCCAACTTGCGTACAGCAAAGGCTAAAGTTTCAGCCGATAGTGCAAGTGCCGAGTATGCTTTAGCGGAATATAAGCGAATTAAGAAAATTTATGATAAAAGACTTGTCTCTCACAGTGAACTTGAACGTGTAGAAACTGAAAAACGGCGAGCCTATGCTAATCTTGAATCTTCCCATTTTGCTTCTGAAAGTGCTCGTTATTCACTTTCAGAAGTACAAAATGCACTCGCTCATTTTGCTACAACAGGTGGAGAAAAAGACGGTGAAAAAATCGTTATCCATTCCCCAGTGGATGGACAGATCCTAGCTATTCATCAAGAAAGTGAAGGGACTGTACAAGTAGGTCAAATTCTACTGGATATTGGGAATGCTAAGAGTCTAGAAGTAGAGGTCGAAGTTTTATCTACTGATGCTGTAAAAATTCAATCAGGAATGTTAGTCCAATTTAATCGCTGGGGTGGTAAACAACCACTAACAGGTCAAGTACGACTTATTGAACCCGTTGGATTCACCAAAGTTTCTGCACTTGGCGTTGAAGAACAGCGAGTTAAAGTTATTATCGATATTACTTCGCCAATAGAACAATGGGCACGTTTGGGGGATGGGTATCGTGTTGATACACAGTTTATTCTCTGGCAAGGTCAAAATATTCTCCAAATTCCAGAAAATACATTGTTTCGACAAGGTGAGGAGTGGGCTGTTTTCGTAGCTAACAAGGATCACTATGCAGAATTAAAAAAAGTAAAATTAGGTAAGCGTAGTGGTCTATACGCCCAAATTATCAGTGGTCTCAATGAAGGAGAAGTCATTATTTTATATCCAGATGAGAATATTGAAGACGGTGAAAAAATAGACATCACTTCTCAATAATGCTTTTCTTGTTATACTTCACGCGGTCACGGATGCGGAATTTATAGCGAGTTGATTTTTGTCGATAGCAAGGCGCTAAAATGGACGCATAGCAAGCTACGCAACCATTTTAGCAACGCAGTCTATCGGCAAAAATCGACCGATAGAAATCCGCATCCGTGACCGCGTGAAGTATAAGACCTAAGGCAACTCGCAATAAATAGTCAACCAAAGTCTAAAGTTCCTATAAGGGGAGCTATTGCTTCCAATTTAACAATCATTTTTCAGTAATTAATTGCACTTTTTAACTTTAAAGGAATATACTAATTGACAATTATCAATCAGGAAAACAACTAACAGACAATGAAACCATCAGCAATTACACAAGCATGGAATGGTGCTGAGAAATGCAGACAATGTCCTGTTAGAGAATTGGTGTTATTTGCAGATTTGGAACAAGACGATTTTAATTTGTTACATCTCCCTATAGATGATTTTGAGGTACAAACAGGAGAAACTTTATACAACGAAAATGATGTCGCAAAATTTGTTTACACCATTCGCTCCGGAATGGTCAAACTAGTACGTTATTTACCTAATGGGAATTTCAGAATAGTACGCTTGTTACATCAAGGTGATCTAGCAGGTATAGAGGCATTGAATGGATCGGCCTACCTTCACCATGCGACAGCATTACAAACCACAGAAATCTGCCGTATTCCTATAGAGGAAATAGAACAATTAAATAATAAAACTCCTCACTTGTACAAGCAATTAACAGCGCGGTGGCAAAAGGTACAAAGCGATGCGGATATATGGCTGGCTGAATTAACAGTGGGCAACTCGAAAAAAAGAGTCGCAAATTTATTATTATATTTAGCTAGTAAAAATGTCGACAACTCTGTTTTGCTACCAACAAGGGAGGATATAGGGGCTTTATTAGCTATAACCACAGAAACAGCAAGCCGAATAACGGCAGAATTCAAACGCCTTGGATATATACAAAAACTAGAAAACAATATCATCCAAATTGATAAAGCTAGTTTAGAAGATTTATAGTCATACTTCTTTGTTGGAATCCTGAAACTAAAGGGTTTGTAAACCTAGAAAAATCAAATATCATTACAACTTATTCACAGTCAACTACCATCTGTTCACCGGACATAATTGCTGTTTCTGTAAAACCCTCATCAATACTCAATACTCGGGCAAAAAGTACGGATGCATTACTGTAGCTTTCCCTTATTTCGACATTGATACCCTTGTTAAAAAATTTTTCTTTTAATGCTAATGCATCCACAGCTTTAGCAAAAAGCCCTAAAGAAATGGCGCCTTTTAAATTACCCGTTTTAAACAACCAATAATCAGTTATTCCCATCTCTATAAAAAATTGAACATTTTGCTTGGAAATTTCATAATTAGCCGCCGCTGGGTAATAAACCAGATAGCGAGCATCTTCTTGATTGTATTTAGAAAAAGGTTGTAATGATCCTTTATTGATTTTATTTTTAACACTCCAAACATCAAGCATATCATTATTTTCAAATGGTCCCACCTGGTAACAATAAACCAACTTATTTTTTACTTTGTTAACATGTGGGGGTGGTTTATCATTTGTTACAGATTGGGATATAAGATCCTTATTTTCAACCGGCAATTGGCTGATATTTAAATCGTCTTCAGCTTCAGCAGTGTTTTCAAGGAGGACTTCTTGGTCATTAGAAAGTTCTTTAAGGTCAGTTTCTGACTCTTCAGCTAAATTTTTAAGATCCGTTACCAACTCTTCATCATTTGGTAAAGCAGAGGATTCAGGAACTTCTATTTCTTGATCATTATTATTTAGCTCTTGTAACTCAACTCCTTCTTCTATTGATTCAGAAACAGTAGGCTTAGGGTATGCGTGTAGCTTTGTATTTTCGGCGATTGACAAATCATCATTTAACTCACTCAGTAAAAGAATTTGTTTTGGTTCACCATCATTTTTACTGCGTGAAATATTAGTGTCATGTCTTGGAGTAGCAGAGTTATATTCCCAAAAAAAGAAAAAAATATTTGCTAACAAAGCTAGTAAAAAAACAATTTTCACAACTTTGTTTCTCCTTGGCAATACAAAGATAAACCTTTAAGCACAAAATCTGTTTCGATGATTGATTTAACGGACAAGTGTTGAGCAATCACTTGTGCATCTCCACCCGTCAACACAAGTTTTTTACACAGCTCAAATTTCTTGATAGATTTCTCAATGAGTCCAGCCGCGGCAAAAATAGTCCCCGCATAGATTGCTGATTCTGTTGAATTTGAAAGAGCTACGAGATAATGCTGATCGATATATGGCAAATCTGATGTTCCTTTAAATAAAGATTTTCTCATTAACTGTAGCCCTGGGCTAATCACGCCACCAAGATGCCGTCCCTTCTCATTCAGGCAATCTACAGCGATTGCAGTTCCGCAACTAATGATACAACAGTTCCCAGGATAATAGTGATACAAAGCTATTAACCCTAACCAACGATCAATACCCAATTGATCAGCTTGTTGATAAGCATTGGATAGATGACCAAAAGATGCCGAAGATTTAGCAATAACTATCTTTATTTCAGGCCAGAGTTTTTTTGCCAGATCCACTAATTTTGTGGAGATGTCTCTGCTAGCGACAGATGAAATTGCTAGCGAATCAGGGGAGCTTTGACTCAACCAATTTTGTTCAATCGGGTCTATAAACTCTTTTTTGTGCTCTATTGCTTGTACCGTACCAATGAATCCCTTTTCATCCGTACACCATTTAATGCGCGTATTACCAATATCAACCAGAATTTTCATGGTCGATGAAAACTAACTTCGCCAGAAGCAAATGTTCTCACATCACCCTGTTGATCAATTAATAACAATAATCCATTGTCATCGATGCCTTTAACTGTCCCAGTGAACGATTGCTCTCCAATATAAATATCCACTTCCTTTGCTTTCATACAATCATAATTGCGCCAAGCATCAAGATAATTAGCTAAAGTATCATCCTCAAAATTTGCTATTGTCGGCATTAATTGATTTAAAAGAGTTGCTATAAGCTGATTTCTGTTTATTTCCACATTTTCAGAAATAATATGTTTCAGATCAACCCAGTCTTGGGTAATCGGTTCTGCGCTCTTTTTTGGCAGATAAATATTAAGACCTAGCCCTATCACTGCGGTACAAGATCCGTTTGCCTCTCCCGAAACCTCAATTAAAATCCCTGCCAGTTTTTTCCCTCGCCACAAGATATCATTTGGCCATTTTAGGCCTACATCATCAATCCCGAAATTTTTTAAAGTCTGAATGACGGCAACTCCAACCGCTAGACTTAATCCATTAATAGAGGCTGAGCTCTGAAAATTCCATAAGATGGATAAGTAAATATTACTTCCAAAAGGTGAAATCCAAGTTCGTCCTCTTCGACCTTTTCCACTTTCTTGAAATTCTGCAACACAAACAATACCGTTTTCTGTTGCTTTGTTTGGCAATTCAAACAAGTAGCTATTTGTTGATTTTATAATATCATGGATTTCAAGTTTTGCTATTAGAGCATCAGCGAATGGATTTACTTGTTGTTCTATCTCATTTTTAGATAATAATTGAATAGCATGTTTTAGCCGATAGCCTTTTCCTGTAATTGCACAAATGTCTAATCCCAACTCGGTAATTTTGTTAATTTGTTTACAAATGGCTGATCGACTAATAGCGATTTTTTCAGCCAACTCTGAGCCCGAATGAAACTGACCGTCCGCTAAAATTGACAATATTTCTTTTTGTTTGGCGGGGATAAGCACTTGATTAGTTAATAGAAATGATAATTAAATGCCTTCGTAAAGCTTTACTACTTGCCTGACGCACTAAACTCCGTATTTTCACTTGTCTTTTGTTCCCGAATTTGTTGCATTTGTCTTTTCACAACATGCTTAATCAAAACCTCCCGATCCTGATCTTTTAAATTGATGTAATCAACGCCTACTTGAAAAGGCATTGATGTGGTGTCCTGTTGTGTTTTTTCTTTACAATAAACAACTCTTCCAAAAATTGCAATAACTGCAAAGCATGAAGAGAGCAAAAGTTTAATTTCTAATAACTCTCCTACTTCAATATGATTTTCACTTTCAAAAGCCATTCCAGTCGCACTGATATTGGCATTTCTTGTACTACTTTCAGAAATATCTTTATCTTGACGGGAAATCTCTTGCGTTAATAATTTTATTTTTGAGTCTAAAATATTTAAATATTCTGCAATTTCAGGCTCTTTTTTTTCTACCCGATGCATGATTAATCGAGCTTCCTGGTCAAGAACATCCATTGCTGTAATTAGTGAACAACTACTTAGTAAATCATCGGTCACCTCACTTGCAGCGAGAATAGTCTGTTCATCAACAATTTTGTAATAAAGATTTACCTCATCATCAATACGAAAAAAACGCCTTCTATCTTCACTATCCTTTTCTTTTAAATTATTCACTGACATTTGTACCTGCATCAATTAAGTTATCTTTGAGTGTATCAGTTTGTATTATTTTGCTTATCTCCTCAACACCTAGTCCCAGTGTCGGGTCTTCCTGAGCAATAATAATTTCTACCCGTCTATTTTTTGCTCTATTTTTTGCAGAATCATTCGCTACTAATGGTTTGGTATTCGCATAGCCCTCTACAATAATTCTCTTGGGGTCAGTTCCTTTCTTTTTCATCATATAATGTGCCACTGTCACTGAGCGAGAAGCAGCAAGCTCCCAATTTGACCGATACCAATCTGTTGATATTGGAATATTATCGGTATGACCCGCCACATGAACAGTCCCTGGTGAATCATTGACTGCCATGGTAATCTTTTCCATCACTGGCTCAAAGCCAGCTTTAAGAATGGCTGTTCCAGAAGGGAATGAACCTTTTTCATTGATACGAATGATGATTTTAAGTGCCTCCGTTTCGATAGTAACCAGTCCTTTTTCAATCTCTTTCGCCATGGCCTCTTTAATTTTTTCTGCCTGATCTTCAATTTCTGCGATTTTTTCTTCAAGAATCTGCTTTTTGACTGCTTCTACATCTTCAGCACTTACATCAATTGTTGTCTTTGTTTGATTGGTTGATTGCTTAATTTCCTCTAAAGGGGTCGGTTCTGTTTGAGCGGGAGAAAAATGTTGAGCAATAATACTCGTGCCCATTGGGATTTCAGTTGCTGGTATGTCTCTTTGCACCCCAAATGCATTCTCCAAAGACATTGCCATTTTTTTAAACTTACTGGCATCCATGGTGGCAAACGATAATAATAATACAAAAAAGCACATTAACAGAGACATTAAATCTGCAAACGTCGCCAACCATAAAGGTGCTCCGGCTGGCGGGCATTTAGGGCATTCTTCAGCCATTTTTATTCATCCTCACCGGAAATCTTGCGTTTTTTCTCTGAAATATATGAATTTAGCAATGATTCTAATACCTTGGGATTTACTCCCTCCTGAATACCAGAAATAGTATCCAGTATTAACTCCTTATTAGCTTTTTCATAATTTAACACATAGGCTAATTTATCAACCATCGGCAATGCAAAACAGTTAGCAACCATTGCACCATATAATGTAGTCAGCAAAGCAACCGCCATTGCTGGACCTATACTGGCTGGGTCAGACATATTGGCAAGCATTTGCACTAATCCCACTAAAGTACCAATCATTCCCATTGCTGGTGCCAAATCCCCTACCCCTTTCCACATATCCTGGCCAATTTCATTTCTACTCACCATCTGTCTAATTTCTTGTTGCAGCATTTTATTCACAAACTCTGGTTCATGCCCATCAACACATAAGGTGATTCCCTTTTTCATAAATGGGTTTGCAATTTCTTCTCCCTCTAACGCAAGCAATCCATTTTTTCTAGCCACATCTGCTAAGCGAACAGAGTCTTCAATTAATGCAACAGGGTCTTCTTTTTTATTTAAAAATGCCTTCAACAAGATACCAAATGATCGTAAAAAATCAGATAGCGGTACGCGCATTAATGTAACTCCAAATGTTCCACCAATGACAATAAGTAATGATGGCACATTGACGAAAAGCATGAAATCACCCCCCGTCACAATTGCAGCAACAATAATACCAATACCTAATAAAAATCCGACTAAGGAAGCTATATCCACTTTAACCCTCTTCTAAATACCAAACTGTTACTAATTAATATTAGTAGGATTTTTCTACTATTCAATAAACAATCAAGGGATCAGAGTTATTGAGATCATAAATACCACAAGAATGGATACATGCAAGTAGGGAAAATCCCTTGTGGTTGTCCATAAAGCGGGCAACCACAAGGGATTTCCCCTACCACCATTTATTTCACGATCAATAATATTAACTGCCCAGCACCGAAGTATTGTTTATAACTCAGTAGTAAGAAGTGAAAAAGGAATTCCAACAAGATTGTCATCATAATAAATGATACGTTCAGCATTATTTACAACAATGCCAAATGGACAATTGAATTCTTTTATAAAAGATTTGATTGTGATCAATTGATTGTTTTTTATGGTACTATTGTATTTTATCTCAATAGGAATAAGCCCAAATTTTCCTTCGATAATAAGATCAATTTCTGCACCTGTAGACGTTCTATAATGGTATTCTTTATATATTATGCCGTAATTATTTAATGACCTAAGAATCTCTTCAATAACTAAAATTTCGAAACTTGAACCAAAACGTGGATGAGTTAAAAGTTTCTTTGGGGATGATATTTGTAATAAATGGTGAAGAAGACCAGTATCTCTTAGGTAACCTTTAGGGTGTTTTATAACTCGCTTTTTTATATTTTTACTGAAAGCGGGTATCGTTCTCCAAATAAAGGTTCCATGTACAATTCTAAAATAATCTTTTGCAACAGGTTGAGAAACCTCAAGCATTCTGGCGATATTACTGTAATTAATAATATCGCCAGAAATACCCGATAAAACGTCTATCAATTTTCGAAAACGATGTGAGTTAATATTAGGAAAAAGGTTTTTTATATCCCTTTCTATATAAGTTTTAAGATATTGTTCTTTCCATACTTCAAAAAATAAATCATCATCTTTAATCCATGCTTCAGGATATCCGCCATGAAACCAAAATTTATCAAGAGAAACATGATAATTAACGTTGAGCTGGGTTTCTATATTATTTATATCAAAGTCATTTAAAAATAATTTTATTAAGAAAGGATTTTTGACACCTTGAGTTTCAGAAAATGATAACGGGGACATCTCTATTATCGCAATTCTTCCAGCCAAAGATTCTGAGATAGAGTTTAAAAGTTCTGGTGAACTCGATCCTGACAATAAAAACCTTCCAGCGTTTAAGCGATCTGAATCAATTGCAACTCTCAGTGCGGAAAATATCTCTGGTGATATTTGGGCTTCATCTATGATGACATGATTTGGATTTTTATTAAAAAAGAGGTCTGGATCCCGAGTGATATAATCATAATCAGCGTGTTTTTCAAGATCAAAATATTTCCAATGATTATGATCGTGCTGAAATTGTTTTAAAGAGGTACTTTTTCCACACTGTCTTGGGCCAACGATAGCCACACAAGGAAAGAGTTCTAGGTATTTCTTAATAAGAGGGGAGTTTTGCCTTATCATGACTTGTATTTTAATATGACACCTATGAAAATACAAGGTAAAATAAACCTAATTATTTACTAATGCTGTAGCAGGTCTGTGTCAAATAAACTGGTTTGGTGGGCTATAATTTTCAGCGAAAATTTTTCAACTTTCCAACCAAAAATAAAAGAAATACTTTATTATTTCTGGTCGTTTAGATCACTTTAAAATACAATCATTTCTTACAATATTAAAAGGGTAGGT
>VAPK010805657.1_pt1 | contig 21722 bp, 22 predicted proteins | sample 3395031 | NCBI WGS metagenome assembly VAPK01 (sample SAMN08290443, study PRJNA428436) | hydrothermal vent metagenome | isolation source: Deep-sea hydrothermal vent chimney 1 | place: Pacific Ocean: Juan De Fuca Ridge
AAGCTTTTCAACCAGTTCCGACTCAACCAGAACCTCCTCGGTTCCCCGTTTTATCTGCGCCAGAATCCCCGTCAACTCTTCCGCCACCGTCATATATCTCCTGCTGAAAAATGGGCGTAGATTACCACACCGATGTCTACAGGTGCGCCCAAATTTATATCTTGCTTCATTTCCTTCTATTTCACATCTGCCGAGCGCTGCCGCATAACCATAATTCTGATATGAATAATATTTGACCTATCCTACTATTCCGGCTATCTTTGCAAGATAAAACAAAATAACGAGAAAATTCCGTGGATTACAACTCTTTCTTAAACCGTGACTATAAGTCATTACTGGATATGCCCGGCCCGGTCAAACATCCTGGTTTCAGTCTGATCCACGCTCTCATTCTGATCGTCTCACTCGGAGTCATTTCCAGCCTGTTGATCTTCATGTCAACGGAGGCTTCCGCCACGAAAAACACCCATCTGCAAACAGTCTCAGCCGAAAGGCTGCTGGAAAATACTTCACGAATAACCCTGCCTCTATCTATCCCACAGCAAGCCGGCCTGACAAGCAAATCTGCAGCCGATTTCACTCATACCTATGATGAAGGAGATCAGGCATCCACTCGAATTAAACACCCGCTTGTACAGAACAAGAATACCGCTCAATGGCTGACGGTAAAGGTAAAACCTGGAGATGCTCTGGCCAGTATTTTTAAACGTCATCATCTGGCTCCAGGCGAACTGCATGAGATCATGGCATTAGGCAGAGATACCGCCAGTTTGAAGAACCTGCGTCCCGGCGATGTATTCAGGTTTCAGATTGACGAAAACCAGCATCTGCAAAAACTCGTTTATGACATCAGCCCTCTAAAGAGCCTGCATATACAGCGTCAGGAACAGGGATTTACTGCTGCAATGCAGGTCAAAAATATTGAAAAACGCAGCGCCTACGCCATCGGCCAAATTAAGTCCTCACTCTTCGAAGCCGGCAAAGATGCCGGTCTCAGTGACACGCTGATTATGAAGATGGTCAATATTTTCGGCTGGGATATCGATTTTGCACTGGATATCCGCAAAGGCGATCAATTTGCACTCATCTATGAAGAACAGTTTCTCGACGGCAAAAAAATAAATGACGGTGCTATTCTCGCAGCCGAGTTCATCAATCATGGGCACACCTACCGTGCCCTGCGCTTTACCGACGCCAGTGATCACAGTGACTATTACACCCCTGAAGGTCGCTCCATGCGCAAAGCTTTTTTACGCACCCCGGTGGATTTTCGCCGTATCAGTTCGCGTTTCGGAAACCGCCATCACCCGGTTTTAAACAGGATGCGCCTGCATAAGGGCGTGGATTACGCAGCCAAAACTGGCACGCCAATCAAGGCTTCAGGTGACGGTAAAATCATTTTCCGCGGTAGAAAAGGCGGCTATGGGCGCACCGTCATTATTCAGCACGGTGGTCGCTACAGCACCCTGTATGCGCATATGTCACGTTTTAAAAAAGGCCTGAGAGTTGGCAAGCACGTAAGACAGGGGCAAATTATTGGCTACGTGGGGCAAAGCGGACGCGCCACCGGACCGCACCTGCATTATGAGTTTCGCGTCAACGGCGTTCACCGCAACCCGTTGACCATTCGTCTGCCCAATGCGGCGCCGATCAAAAAACAATATCGAGACAGCTTCAGCCGCACTGCCAGCGCCCTGCTTGCCCAGCTGGACATGCACAAGCAAACCCGGCTGGCCATGTATCCATAGCCCTCCTCGCAGGGAAGCATATTATGAGCTATTACATTGGCTTAATGTCAGGCACCAGCCTCGACGCCATCGATGCCGCACTGGTATGTTTTAGCGACCAACACTGCGAATTGCAGCACCACCTCGCACTCCCCATTGGCGAAGATATCCGTCAGCAGGCGCTGTCCCTGTTGCATCCGGGGGATAATGAACTGGCCCGCCTGTGTCGTCTGGATGTACAGCTGGGCCGCTTATTTGCCGACGCCGTACAGGCACTACTGCTGCAGGCTGATCTGGATTACTCGGCCATCAAGGCCATCGGCAGCCACGGCCAGACCCTGCGCCATTACCCGAATGATAAATTTCCCACCAGTCTGCAGATCGGCGATCCCAATATTATCGCTGAGCAAACCGGCATTACCACGGTTGCCGATTTCCGCCGCCGGGATATGGCGGCCGGCGGTCAGGGCGCGCCCCTGGTGCCGGCGTTCCATCAGGCAATGCTGCGGGACAAGCGCTATAACCGAGTCATCGTCAATATCGGCGGTATTGCCAACATCACCGTGCTGGCCAAAGAGCTGAATCAAGCCGTGATCGGTTTTGATACCGGTCCGGGCAATGCCCTGCTGGACTCCTGGGCACAACAACACCGGCAACAACGATATGACAAAGAGGGACAATGGGCTGCCGGCGGAACCTGCCATCAAGCCTTACTTGATACTCTGCTTAACGATAGCTACTTCAGCCATCCTCCCCCCAAGAGCACCGGACGGGAAACTTTTAATTTGCAGTGGCTGGAAAAATCATTGCATAATTTTCCTGATTTAAAGACCCAGGATATACAGGCCACACTGCTTGAACTGACTGTTGTCAGCATTGCCCAGGCCATTTTGAAATACAGTCCGAATACCGAGCAGGTACTCATCTGTGGTGGAGGCGTGCATAATAAATTTCTGATGCAACGCCTGGCGGCACATTTGCCCAAACAAGCGGTCCAGTCCACCCGTAGCGCGGGCATCGAACCTGACTGGGTCGAAGCTATAGCCTTCGCCTGGCTGGCAAAGCAGACGCTGAATGCTCAGGCCGGGAACCTGGCCAGTGTCACCGGCGCACGTCATCCGCTTATTCTCGGCGGAATTTATCCCGCCTCGATACCGCTTGAACCCCAACGGCATCCAGGGCAGCAAAAATAGAAATGTCTCCGCTGCCTGCGTCCTAAATTATCAACAACTTAACTCTATTCTCCGGCACCTGAGCACAATTAGGCCAATTTATTCGGGCCGAAGCTAAAGTCACCGTAAAATACTGCCGTTAGCCATAATGATATTCCCGGTCTGTTCTGCTGAAACCATCGCCAGATCAATAATATGCTTTATTTTGACCGGCTTACCTCGCAAATATTTAATTTATGAGTGATGATAACCATGCTTAAAAACGTATCAAATAATTCACTGGAAACACTTCCTTCCACGGGCGCCGATCACAGCCTGAGCCGTAATAAGGTAAAACAGAATCTAACTCGCAAAGATATCTTTAAGCATGGCGCCTACCCTTATGAGAAACCCATTTCTACCCCCGAGTACGAAAAACGCAAACAGGAATTGCAGATCGAACTTCTGAAACTGCAAAATTGGGTAAAAGAAACCGGGCAGAAAATTATGATCCTGTTTGAAGGCCGGGATGCCGCCGGCAAGGGTGGCACCATCAAGCGTTTCATGGAACATCTTAATCCACGCGGCGCGCGTGTAGTGGCACTGGAAAAGCCCAACGAGCAAGAAAAAGGTCAGTGGTATTACCAGCGCTATATCCAGAACCTGCCAACGGCCGGTGAAATCGTTATGTTTGATCGTTCATGGTACAACCGGGCCGGAGTCGAAAAGGTAATGAACTTCTGTACCCCCGCCGAATATCTGGAGTTTATGCGCCAGACCCCAGAGCTGGAACGCATGTTAACCCGAAGCGGTATCCATCTGTTCAAAATGTGGTTCTCTGTCAGTCGCGAAGAACAATTCCGGCGCTTCCAGAAACGACGCAAGGATCTTCTCAAACAGTGGAAGCTCAGCCCTATTGATATGGCATCCCTGGATAAGTGGGATCAGTATACCGAGGCAAAGGAATCCATGTTTTTCTACACCGATACCAAGGACGCACCCTGGACCGTAATCAAGTCAGATGACAAAAAACGCGCCCGCATCAATGCTATGCTGCATATTCTGAGCAGCCTGCCTTATAACAACAAGGATACTCGCAAGGTAACTAAACCTGATCCACTGATCGTCGGCAATACGGCAAATATTTTCGAGGTTGAGGAAAAACACATCCATAACACCCATAATGGCACGATTAAAGAAGCTGGGAAAATCAAGGGAAAAACATGACCCATCGACATACCGAACACGCACAGAAGGTGGTAGAACGTTTTAAGGAAATGATCAGTGAAAGCGGTCGGCAACATATTGGTCAGAAACATTTTGACGAACTGGTCCTGTTAATCGAATCCGCAATGAGCACTGCGGTTCTGGAAGAGCTGGAAATCGCGGCTGACAAAATGAATACCCTGGCGCATCAGATGCGCAACTATGCCGAACACTTTGACAAACCACCACAGAAGAAGAGCGACTCAGCCTGAGTTCATTCATTTATAAATTATTGCATCTAACTGAAAATTTCTGACACCGAAATATCCAATAAACAACCCCGCCGCAAGCGGGCGGGGTATTAAGTTGTAATCCGCCGATGGGTTTCGCTTCGCTCTACCCATCCTACTATTTTTCGCTGCACGTAGCGGAGAATAAAATCCAAAGAAATTAAAATAACCGCATCGGTGAGTTGTTGTTGCCGCTCTTAATCAGCTACAGCTGCGCGCAGGGTAAAAAAGAACGCAGCGCCTTTACCCAGCTCTGCCTGCGCCCAGATCCGGCCTCCATGACGTCGAATAATCCGTTCAACCGTCGCCAGTCCCACACCACTACCTTCAAAATCTTCATCCTTGTGCAGCCGCTCAAAAACAATAAACAATTTATCAACATATGCCATATCAAAACCTGCGCCATTATCCCGGATATAAAAAATATCCTCACCACCTTCATGTTGCATACCAAACTCGATAACAGCATGCTCTACCTTGGCGGTATATTTCCAGGCATTGCCAAGAATATTTTCAAGCACAATCTGCAGTAACCTGGTATCAGCATCAACACATAATTTATCATCAATAATAAACTCGACCTTTCTTTGGCTGTCATTTTCCTGCAAGTCTTCAGAAATACGACGCACCATTCTGCCTATTTCAAGCCTTACTGTATCGAGCTTTTGCCGACTGATGCGCGATAACTGCAACAAATCATCAATCAGCTCGTTCATTCGCTTGACCCCCGTGCGAATACGCTGCATGTAATGACGACCATCTTCATCCAGAGAATCAATATAATCCTCCTCCAGAATTTGTGTAAACCCGTCAATGGCGCGCAAAGGCGCTCTTAAATCATGCGATACCGAATAACTGAATGATTCCAGCTCCCTGTTTGCCGCGCGTAAACTCCGGGTCCGCTCTTCTACCTGCTCTTTTAGATGAGCCTCATTATCCATCAGCACCTGAAATGCGCGCATTAGCCGCAAAGACATTTCATTAAATGCTCGGGCCAGATCCCCGACTTCAGTCTGGTTATCAAGCAAAGCAGGGGCCGGTTTTCGGTGGATATCAGCAACAGAAAGCGAAGCGACATAATCAGTTAATTGACTGACAGGAATAGTATAACGTCGAACAATATATAAAATCGCGATCAGCAAACAACTTAGCAGGACAAACACCAGAATAATAATATTGCTGATATTATAGGTGTCTCTGAAGGTGTCCTGATCAAGATAATAGGCAACATGCGCATTTCCAAGATACCGGCTTCCCAGTCGCGAGGGGTAAACCACCTCTATCACCGGACGTCGGTGGTAACGCAATTTACGCTTCACCATCTTACTTAACTGTCCCAGGGCTTCTACCTTTTTTGCCACCATACCCATATCGGTATGACTTAGAATTACTCCATCAGCTCTGGAAAAATAAGAATAGGCATAATAATCCCGCACCAACACGGATCGAAGCCAGAAGTCCAGCAGTTCATAATCATCACTAATAAGCGCATCGCGACTACCATTTGCCAGCGTCATTGCACTGGCCGTTACCTGCTGCAGTCTTTCTTTGTTGAATTTTTCCCTGGCATCTGAAACCAGATAAAAACCAAGAATAAACATCACCAGGGAAATTATTAGAATCACGCTAAACGCAATTCGTGCATATAGACCAAATTTTATTTTGGCCATTAAAACCGGCCTTGCTCTAATAATTTTTTAGTGATTTGTTCTATGCCCGCATCATAAGCAACAAAGCGCTTTATTTTCATACTATACATATTTTCTAATACCCGCCGTCCGCTGACGGAATTTGGCATATCCAGAATGACCTTGCGAAATCTTTTTACCCGTCCAGGATCCATTGCTATCCTCACGGCAATCACATTTTCAGGATATTCGTCACTTATCGCGATAGTTTTCAGCTCTCCTGTATCAATCTTTTTTTTCATTAAGCGAAAATTCACACCACACATCGCACCGGCGGCAACATCCCCTAACAATACTTTATGTATTGAGGTGGTCAGGTTTTTGGTAAACACCTCTTGGGTGTCTTTTTTTGTTTCAATACCCTTTTTATATAGATAAGCCCTGGGAGCAAGATAACCTCCTGCCCCTACCGGGCTGACGAAAGCAAGTTTCCGGCCTTTTAACTGTTGTACATTATTAATTCCGGAATCACTGCGCACGAAAATTTCGCTTTTGCTGGTGACCTTACCGTCGATATTTTGCATCTGTAAAATCGCGCGCGCCTTTTTGTCTTTCTTCAGCAAATAAAAAACATGTGAGTTTATATAAAAAAAGTCCACCTCACCGTTAGCCGCCGCTTTTTCCATTTTCTCAAAACCGTGTGGCACTACAATCTCTATCGGCTGCCCAAGTTCACGACTGACATAGCTTACAAAAGCCTGCCATTTAAGATAAATGCGGGATGGTGGCGCAATGGACATGATGCCGAATCGAATCACTTCAGATTCTGCATTTGCGATGTTTGAACTACTGAAGATAAATACAAGCGAAAGCAGAGATATTCTCACCCTGCGCCTCAACCGAATTTGCATGATATAACTCCTGCCATGCGTTTAGATAAAGCTGAGAATATATTATTAAATATAATCCATGACTGAAATCAGCAGCCTGAATTATACGTTACAGCACACGTCTTAACGTGATTAGCTACAGCGCTAAAATCATACAATAAAAAAAAGGTGATACTACAACTATAGTCTACACAGACCCGACTGTCGATTGAGCACCGGACTACAAACCTGGATCGGGCAACAGGCAATCATCGGCCATGCGCCATTGACTTAAACGACTATCCTTCTACAAGAATGGATTTAAAATAAATGTAAAATTGCAGTTGTCACAGAAGGAGGCTGGGGCATCCGTTTTACCACGCCGATACGGGCAATAAAGATTAAGGCTGAAATAGCAGGCGATAAAAATCGCTTCAAAAATTCTTATTCAACAAGATAGCGAATAAACTACCCCGCAACAAGCTGCGGGGTATTAAGTTGTAGCGTGCGATGGATTTCGCTGCAAGCAGCGGGGAATCACACCCAGAGAGATTCAATTATTAAAGCAACATGCAGGGCCAGGGCCGTAGACTCCCGGCCAGAACCATCGGCTATTTTAACGCTTGCTTATTGGCACATAACTGCGTCGTGGTTCTCCGGTATAAACCTGGGTGGGACGGAATATTCGGTTATCTGACAGCTGTTCCCGCCAGTGCGCCAGCCAGCCGGCGGAACGGGCAATAGCAAAAATGGTGGTGAACTGATCTGCCGGAATGCCCATTTCCGAATACAACAGACCAGAGTAGAAATCTACGTTGGCATAGACACCTTTTTTCGCCAGCCTGTCTTCACAGACGGCTTCCACCCTCTTGGCCACTTCGAACATCGGGTTAATATTACCACCGCGATCAGCCATAAATTTGTCCATTAATCCCTGCAGGATCGTGGCGCGGGGATCCTTGGTTTTATATTCGCGGTGACCCATACCCCAGATAACTTCCTTGTTGGCAAGTTTTCTGTCGACATACTCTTCTACGTTCTCCGGTGAACCAATTTCTTTGAGCATTTCCAACACCCGCTGGTTGGCGCCGCCATGCAGAGGTCCGGACAGCGCGCCGATAGCTGCGGCCATTACCGTATAAGGATTGGCCAGAGTCGAGGCATTTACCAGGACCGCAAACGTCGAAGCATTAATCGTGTGTTCGGCATGCAGGATCAAACACACATCCATAATTCTGGCCAGCAGGGGATCCGGTTCCTTACCGGTCAACATGTAGAGAAAATTTTCCGCATAGCTCAGATCGTCACGCGGATTGATGGGATCATAGCCATTGCGTATGTGCTCCCACATAGCGACGATACAGGGCATACGAGCCATGATTTTGACCGTTGTATTATGGATATAATCCAGATCTTCACAGGCGTCACTTCCGGTCAGACAATCGCTGCCGGGATAAAACATACCCAGACTGGCTACCACAGTCTGCAACATTTCCATAGGATGACCAGTAGCAGGAAGATTTTTCATCATTCCGCGGGTATGGAATTTTATATGCCGATTTTCCTTTAGCTGGGTAGTGAAATCGGCCAGTTCTTTTGCCGTCGGCAGACGACCATCAAGTAACAGGCGCGAAGTTTCTTCGAAACTGCTGTCCTCGGCCAGTTCTTCAATCGCATAGCCGCGATAGAAAAGTATACCGTTTTCGCCATCAATATCGGAGATATTTGACTGGGTCGCAGGCACCCCGGCCAAACCGGGCAGATATTCATTCATGGCAAACTCCGTGATCTCAAGGTATTTTTCAGAGGTGTAAGGATAGCAAACTTCGCTGCCAGCGTATTCTGTATTCTACCCGGATGGATTTATCCCCATAAAAAAACGCGGTAAAAACCGCGTTTTTTATGGGTCTGAAAACTAAATTTAGATCATACAGAAAAGGACGAACCGCAACCACAGGTTGTGCTGGCATTGGGATTATTGATGACGAACTGAGAACCTTCCAGGCTTTCCTTATAGTCCACTTCCGCGCCGCTCAGGTACTGGAAGCTCATGGGATCAATCAGCAGTTTTACCCCGCAATTTTCTACCTCGGTATCGCCATCCTGAATATTTTCATCAAAAGTAAAACCGTACTGGAAACCGGAACAACCGCCGCCGGAGATGAACACGCGCAGCATTAAATTATCGTTGCCTTCTTCGGCAATCAGACTTTTTACCTTGTTGGCCGCAGCTTCCGTAAAAACTACCGGGCTATCGTTGTCAGTCGCTGCTGTCATTTTATGTTTCTCCCATCGCTAAATCTTAAAAATCCGGACAATTATTACACCCACAGAGGAATAAGTCAGATTTATTATGTAATAGCGCAGCGTTTTAGTCAAGATTCGCCGGCCGTTTTTTCCTGCACGGGTTTCTGTGCGCCGCTCTTCAGCGAGACCACCGACTCATCGACCTTATGCACCAGATTGCCATTGACCTCGGCACCCATCGCCATTTCAATCAGGCTATAGTAAACATTGCCATTAATACGCGCCTCGGCCGCCAGCTCAATATGCGCCAGAGCATAAACATCGCCAATCACCTTGCCGTTGATCACTACATTGGGCACCTTGACCTCGCCTTCGATGGTGCCTCGTTCGCTCAGCGTCAGAAGGGAATCATTGCCCTGTTCTGCGATAACGCTGCCTTTGACCGTCCCGTCTACATGCAGTCCGCCGCTGAAAATGACGTCACCGCGAATCTCGGTATTCTGGCCGATGAGCGAGTCAATTTGCGCCGTCTGCTTGGGTTTCTTTTTCATTCCTAACATGGTTCTCTATCTCCTGCCCACTCCAGTTTATGGTTTTTTCTATACTGTTTCGTTTCCGGTTGCGAGGAATGATCTGCACCTTGACCCGAAAAGGCGTGAAGCCCTGAGGCAATTTCAAATTGCCTTCCAGTTTTTGAAAATACTTGAATCGATAATTCAGTTCGTTGACCCGCTTCTCGCTTAGCTCTTTCAGCTTCAATGTGCGCGTTTGATTGCCCATCATGCCATCAATGCTCAGCCGAACCTTGCCCGTGGCCATGCGATCATTCTTTAATACCTGGGTTAATACTAATTTATAGCGATAACGCTGAGACTCTCCATTTGCTTCGATCTTGAAACGCTGCAGATGCAAACCGCTGGAGGCATCCTGAGGCGAAACAATTCCACGGTAAAAAGCCAGTTCTTCCTTTAATTCCAGAATTTCCCCCTGTAACTCTTTGAGGGTTGTATCCAGTTCGTTATAGGCTTCTCGCTCGATCTGCGCGGCCCGTTCAAGCAGTGCTTTCTGCTCGCGCAGACTATCGACGTTCTGCTCCAGTTTTTTTCTGACAGCCAGCAGGGTCTGCCGCTCATCCGCACACTCGGCACGGTTATAACCGGCCAGATAGCGACCATAATCAAACAGGGTCCAGCCGCCAATAAGCAGGGCAATGATGCCCAGTCCCAGTAACATTCGGGTCAGCCAGGGACGGTGTGGTTTAACAACAAGATTCATAGACTAAACGGAAAATACGCTCCTGATAAAATTCGCACAGGGTAAAACTCGTTGCCACCGGCACTAAAGCTCAAGGTATCAGGGGAATGCCCTGCAGGCCGCAGTCTTCGGCAAAAGCAAACATAATATTCATATTATGTACCGCCTGACCTGCCGCGCCCTTGACCAGGTTATCAATTACGGACAATACCACCAGCGTATTACCATCCTGTGGGCGATGAATGGCAATCCGGCAGGTGTTGGCGCCGCGCACACTACGCGTTTCAGGATGGCAACCGGCCGGCAACACATCCACAAATGGTTCATTCGCATAGCGCGATTCAAACACTGCCTGCAAATCCACCTTTAGCGATTTCTGCGTAGCATAACAGGTCGCATGAATTCCGCGAATCATGGGCGTTAAATGGGGTACAAAAGTCAGGCCTATTTTTTCCGTTGTTGCCCGCTGCAGTCCCTGCCGAATTTCCGGTAAATGCCGGTGCCCCGCCACCGCGTAGGCCTTGAAATTTTCACTGGCCTCGCCCAGCAGGGTCGCCACCGCCGCCTTGCGCCCGGCACCGCTAACCCCGGACTTGGCATCGGCAATCAGGTTGTTCGTTTCTACCAGCCCGTTTTCAATCAGCGGCAACAAGCCCAGCTGCACCGCAGTCGGATAACAGCCGGGATTGGCCACCAAGCGGGCTGTACGAATAGCCTCACGGTTGACTTCGGGCAGGCCATAAACCGCCGTTGGAATCAGTTCGGGACAGGCATGGGGCTGACCATACCAGGCCGCCCATTCCTGCGCATCCCGGAGACGAAAATCGGCCGCTAAATCGATCACCCTGACCCCGGCATCCAGCAGTTCCGCCGCCATCGTCATGGCAACCCCATTGGGCGTGGCGAAGAACACCACATCACAGGCCTTGAGCACCGCCATATCCGGCACGCTGAAACAAAGATCAACATGGCCGCGCAAATTGGGGTACATATCCGCCACCGCCAGACCTTCCTCGGAACGGGAGGTGATGGCCTCAAGCCTTACTTCGGGGTGCGCGGCCAATAAACGCAATAATTCTACGCCGGTGTAACCGGTACCGCCAACTATGCCTGCCTTGATCATAATACTTAAATGAATCTAAATCTGATAGGGAAAAATATGGCTGGCACGCGCAACAGCCGTGACCGGCCACGGGGAGCTAATGATAGTTACAAGACAAAGAAATATAAAGACAAATTTACGCCGATACAAATAAAAAACCCCGGCACCAGGCCGGGGCAAGCGTACACATGGAGTAAAGATTAAAAAACTATCAGCAATTGCGCCGACATACGATTATCCATGCTATCCAGTATCTGGTTAGGGGTTGCCGTACCCGACCAGCCCGGCGCACTGGCATTACGCATTTCATAGTTGACCAGCAAGCGACTCTTCTTGTTAAAGAAGTACTGGGCGCCCAGAGTCAAAGTATCAAACTTGCGCTCTTTGGCGCTGACATTGGTATTACGGTTAAGGATATCGTAGCGAATATCAAGTTCCAGTTTGGGGTGAATCAGATAACCAAAATCCAGATACCAGCTATTGGCTTCGCCCATGGTTTCTACGTTATAGGACGCCACACCGGTACCATTGTTAGCGGTGGCACCGGCCACAGCCCCACCATCGGTGCCGCTGAAAATCATGCCCTCGGCCTTGAAGTACTCGGCCGCAGCGCGCATCTTGCCCTTGCGCAGGGTAAGGCCAATACCCGAGCGAGTGCGATCATATTCACCTGCGCCCTCTGTAGTAAGCGTGCGTTTACCGCCCTGGTACCAGCCAAACAGCTTCAAACTTTGATAGCGAGCACCGCGCGGACCATGCTGATCCGCTGACCACGAGGGCGGCGCCAGATGCGTGCCGGACGGAAACGGACTGGCACCGCCAAACAGTAATTCCGAGGCCCAGTAGGCGTAGACTTCGCGGTTGCCGTTATTATCGCCGCGAGTGATACCGTTGCCATTACCCACCATCAAAGCATAGGTATGTTCCCAGTTACCAATGGTAAACCAGTCGAAAACCTGAACCCCGACATCACGAAAAGCGCCAACGGGTCCGTTGGGCCGGTTGACCACGCCCGAGCCTGATGCCGCCCCATTACCCGGCGTTCCCGAACCGTTGCCATCAAAAAACCGTTCCAGCAGCAACTGGTTAACGCCAGTGGAAAAGTTGATGTAATCGAATACATGAATAGCTTTCAAGCCCTCTTCACTTCCCGGCGTTTTGAACTGGCCTACGCGAATTCGCGCGCCCTTGAACTGATTGAGGGTGACGCTGGCATCCGTAAGTTTGACATTGCCGCCTCCCTGACGGGTAATACCGTTATTGCCGAACTCAGCCAGGAAGAAGTAATTAACATTATTGTCCAGCGGAAAACCGGTGCCACGCACGCCGATTCGAGCACGAATAACGTTGAAACCGGAGCTGCTCTTTAAATCCGGGCGTGACATATTAAAGATGGCATTCTGACCCTTCCAGGCACCCGCCTGAAGTTTGGTGCCTTCAGTCTGCTGAAATTCCGGTTGAATAAACCCCCAGACCCGCGCCCGCGCAGACACGCCCGGCGGCTCGGTGCCCTGCATTTTCAACCAGTTCACGGCTAAAGCCTCACCGCTGCTCGCCAACAATCCTGCGGCACACGTCAAGGCCAGTGTTAATTTACGATTAGTCTTCATTCACTCCTCCCCTAAAAATTTAGCTGTCATTCTTCGCGCGTTACGACTCATGGTTTGATCAAGGTATAACCGGCTTTTTCCAACTCAAGGATTCGTACTACGCCAGCAGGTACTTTTACTGCATTAGAGTTCAGCGCCGGCTCGTGGCCCAGCATTTTCGTCATACTCTTGATGGTATTGGAACAGGCGCTAAAACGTACCCCGTTATCCGTCAGACCTTGAATACGACCGCTGTTTACATTGTTCTTGAATAGCAAACGCAAGCCGGGACCAAAGGCCACGATTTCAACCTCGACCAGATCAGGGCCGTAATATTTCAAAATATTATTCGCAACATTCAGCACCAGCTTCTGTTTGAACGGATTTGGATCGCTGATTTGCAATACCACTTTGTGTTCAGCAAACTCTTTTTCCGCCATCGATGATGTGGCGAAGCCAAGTAACGACATAAAAAACACCGCATATAACGCGAATGCTTTTAACTTAATTGAGGTCATGCATTCCTCCCACCGTGTAGGTTGATTTAAAAAATTTAATAGTTTATCCGGCCCTGGAATTTTTCTTCCGCCAAATCAAAAACAAAAACACCCGTTGTGTTTTTTGCTTTCTCGCTATACTCGCGTTCGAAAAATGCACATCCTCGTGCAAATTTTTTGTTCTTAGGAACAATCACATCAACAGCAAGACTGCTGTTTAATGTCGCAGCTATTACTCCTGATAAAAAATACAAACACAGCAGATATTGTTTTTATTCCCTCAGCCTTAAAATATTTTCGCTCACCGCCAACAAATGAACAAACACGGACGGCCTCTGCTGAAAGAAGAATTACAGCTTGCAGGAATTTTTTTATAAAACAGGGAATAATTTCAGAGCAGCTGTGTCATGCTTAGTATAAGGGAGAAAATGCACTATATTAGTTGCCGTTAATATAGTTGCCGCTAGCCGGCATAACGGCATCCACACAAAACATAAAGTATAAAACTATGACCTATCTCAAACTGTTTGGTAAGAATCGAGAATTTATCTGCAAACTGGAAAATATCCGTCCACGCTTATTTCGGCTTGCCTATTCATGGTGTCACCAGCGTGATCTCGCAGATGATCTGGTGCAGGAAACACTGACCAAGGCTTTTAAAAGTGAAAAGCAGCTAAAAGACATCGCCCAGTTTGACAACTGGGCCTTCCGCATTCTGATCAACACCTGGCGTAACCACCTGTCACGCAACCGGGTGATGGAAAATATCGACGACTATATCTTCACCGATGAACACACGCCGGAAACACTGCATGAACAGTATCAGATAAATACCTTTGTTCACTCGGCGGTAGCGGCTCTGCCTCAGGGACAACGTCAGGTGCTGACATTAATTGATCTGGAAGGACTGAGTTATGCCGAAGTATCCGATGTTCTTGAAATCCCTATCGGCACGGTAATGAGCCGGGTCTGTCGCGCGCGCAAATCACTGGCCGGCAAGCTGTTCCAGAATCCCAGCAACGCCGAATACAATGCAACCATTCTGCGGAGAGTAAAATGAGCAATGATTTTTCGGATGAACGTTTGAACGCGTTTATTGACAATGAAATGGATCTTGCCGAAAAGCAGCGTGTTTTCGAAGCCTTCCGGCAGGATGAGTCCCTGCGCAAGCGCGCCTGCGAGTTACAGAAAACGCATGATCTGATCAAACTGACCTACCAGTCGGTCAATCCACCGAGCAGTTACCAGACCCCCTTGCGCAGCCAGATCCGCCCCTGGTTCCTGAGCAACATGGTAGCCGCTACTATTCTGGTTGTGATCAGCTCCCTGCTGGGCTGGTTCGGTCATCAGCAGCTGACGCCGGAAAACAACAGCCTGCTGGATCTTGCGCGTGTAGTGCAACCACCCCAGGCCGTCAACGCCAGTCCGGCACGCAAGATTATGCTCCATGTCAGCACCAGCGACGAATACCGCCTGAATATCATGCTGGAAGAAACCGAACACCTGCTAAAAGCCAGTCGCGCAGACGGTGAAAAAGTTTTTGTCGAAATTCTCGCCAATGGCCCCGGACTAAAGCTGGTTGACAATGTTGGTTCCGCCCCGGCCCTGCGCCTGCAGAAACTGCAAAACCGTTACGACAACCTGTATGTGACCGCCTGTGCTCAGGCAATCGAGCGCCTGCGAATCACAAAAGGTATCAAACTGGACTTGATCCCCAATGCCACCGTGGTCCGCTCGTCCCTCAGCGAAGTGCTCAAACGTCAGCGCGAAGGCTGGACCTATATCCGCATCTGAACAGCGTCTTCATGCTCCCGTCCGCTCGGCACGGAAGCCGGTTAATCCAGTCAGCGAGTCATGAATAAGCGTGCCTGCACCCTGACGCAGTTAACTCTGACAATCAGCTTGTCAGAGTTAACTGCGCTAAGTATAGTTTGCTGATTAACAGCAACCCTATCAGGAACTTTCCCACATGCTCGCAGGCATCCTTTTCATCTGGCTGGTCACCGCCATCGGACTCTGGATAGCCAGCATGATCGTGCCCGGCATTCATATAAGATCCAGTGCCAGCCTGTTCAAAGCCGCTCTGGTGCTGGGGTTGATTAATGCCTTTATCCGCCCACTGCTGTGGCTGCTGACCCTGCCGCTGACGGTCCTGACCTTCGGCCTCTTCGCCCTGGTCGTCAACGCGTTCACCCTCTGGATTAGCGCCGCCATCGTCCGTGACTTTGAAGTTGACAGTTTCGCAGCAGCGATACTGGCGGCCATCGTCATGGCCCTGCTGGGACTGGCCGGATTCATTCTCCTGCAGTGGCTGATGATGGGCAATATTCACTGGTATTACTTCGAACAATCATCCCAACATTATCCCGGCATCGCTATCTAGGATTAAGCGCATAACCAGCTACGTGCTATATATGTAAGCCGTTATAATAAATAAGGCAAATGACTTTAACGAAAACTTTGCACCCTTTGCGCATGGGTATTAAGTAAATGTAAAGGCCAATGATCCTGATCAGTCAAACCCAGACTATAGATTGAAGACACCTTAAAATATTTAAGTTGCGCTTTATAAAAAAGCGCGGCAACCGTGCTAGAATTGCGGGCTATGTACCGACACCATCTGAAACGCGCCAAACGACATTATTTTTCCCCGCGCAAACTGCGCCTACGCGTCGCCTTCTGGGGCGGAGCACTGATGATTGGCGTCACCGCCGCTGCCTTCGCCATGCTAAGCAGTTTCAGTGACAAGCATTTTTATCAGCTTTATACCAACCACCCCTGGGTAGCCTATGCCCTGCCGCCGTTAGGTCTAGCTCTCATCGCCTGGCTGACGCGCAATTTTTTCAACGGCAGTGAAGGCAGCGGTATCCCCCAGGCTATTGCCGCACTGGAGATGCGTCAGCAATCCCTGGTAGACAAGGTGCTCTCGCTGAAAGTGGCCGGCGGCAAAATCGTTCTCACCAGTCTCGGCCTGCTCTGCGGCGCCTCGATCGGCCGCGAAGGGCCAACCGTACATATCGCTACCTCAATCATGTATTCTCTGCGCCACGTTGCTCTGTTTCGCGGCAAGGATATGACCCGCAGCCTAATTCTTGCCGGCGGCGCAGCCGGTATTGCGGCTGCCTTCAATACACCGTTAGCGGGAATCATGTTCGCTATCGAAGAAATGGGCCGCACCTTCGACAAACGTACCAGCGGTACTCTGGTCGTATCCGTGGTTTTGGCCGGACTGGTGGCCCTGGTGATTCTTGGTGACTACACCTATTTCGGCGAGTCCAACGCGACCCTGCCGTTGTCCTCCGCCTGGCTGGCCGTATTAATCTGCGGCATTGGCGGCGGTCTGCTCGGCGGCCTGTTCAGCACCAGCCTGGTTCAGGGTATGCGCTTACTCAGTCCACTCGCTACGCGCTATCCGGTCGGCCTTGCCTTTGTCTGCGGCCTGCTCATCACCCTATTCGCCTTCAGTAGTGATGGTCAAACATTTGGCACGGGCTATGAAGCCGCCCGCCACCTGATCGATGGCGGCCAACCTTCTCTGGCTTTTCCTTTTCTGAAAATGTTGGCCACCACCGCCTCCTATCTCAGCGGGATTCCAGGCGGAATTTTTGCACCGTCACTTTCTGTTGGTGCCGGCCTGGGTGCAAACCTCTCACTACTGATGCCCGACTCACCTGCGCCGGCACTCATCATTCTGGGTATGGTCGGCTATTTCAGCGGCGTGGTGCAGACCCCTATTACCGCCTTCATTATCGTCATGGAAATGAATGCGGATCCGTCCATGCTGTTTCCTCTGATGGCTACCTCACTGCTTGCCAAGGGAGCTTCCCATTTGGTCTGCCCGGTACCGATTTATGAGGCGCTGGCACAAGCCTATCTGGCAAAGAACAAGGAATAAGTATTGCTTTGGGTTAAAGCCTTTCACGTTATTTTCATGGTCACCTGGTTTGCCGGGCTGTTTTATCTGCCGCGTCTGTTTGTTTATCACGCGGCCACCGAGGATCAGGCCGGTCGAGAACGCTTCAAAATCATGGAGCGCAAACTCTATTACGGCATTACCACCCCCGGCGGACTGGCCACTATTGTATTTGGCCTATGGCTGCTATTCGATTATGGCTGGACCGCCTACAGTCAGAGCGGCTGGCTGCACGCCAAACTGCTGCTGGTCGGCCTTCTCATCATTTATCATTTGCACTGCGGCAAACTATTAAAGGACTTTGCCCGCGATCAAAACCGGCGCAGTCATGTATTCTATCGCTGGTATAATGAATTTCCTGTTTTTATTCTGCTGGGCTGCGTTATTCTGGTCATTGTAAAACCCTTTTGACTCCCGGATAATTCCGGCCGCTGGCACGCAGCAAATAACAGAGAATAGCTATGATCCACCCCACCGCCATTATTGCCCCCGGTGCGCACATCGCCGACGACGTAGAAATCGGCCCCTTTACGATTATTGAAGACGATGTGGAAATCGGCAGCGGTTGTCGAATCAGCAGCAACGTACGCATCTACCGCGGTACCCGCATGGGCTGCCATAACCAGGTCGATCACGGCGCGGTACTCGGTTGCGAACCCCAGGATCTGAGCTTCACCGAAGAAAACAGCAAACCTTTGCGCATCGGCGATCACAATCGTTTCCGCGAAGGCGCCAACATCAGCCGCGGAATCAAAAGCGAACACGGCACCCTCATCGGCAGCCATAACTACATGATGGCCATGTGCCATGTCGGCCATGACTGCATCGTCGGCGATCATAATATTTTCGCCAACACCGCCTCCCTCTCCGGGCATGTGGAAATGGAAAATCATATTTTTCTTTCCGCCAAAACCGCGATCCATCAATTCTGTCGCATTGGCGCCTATAGTATGATTTCCGGCGTCACCGGCGTCACCCGGGACGTGCCCCCCTATCTGCTCGCCGATGGCCACCGCGCCGACGCCGTTGGCCTGAATATCGTCGGCCTGCGCCGGGCGGGGTTCAGCTCGGCCCAAAGACAGGCCATTAAGCAGGCCTATCGGGTGATCTACCAGCCGGGAATAAAATTGCAACAGGCCCTGGAAGAACTAAAAGCCTCAACGCCAACCGCCGAGGTCACTCATATCATCGAATTTATCGAAGGCAACCAGCGCGGCATTATTTCCCAGCGGTAACCTTCCTTCCTCAGAATCAATCTAATTGAGAATTATTTGCATTTAGAGTTGTATTTGTTATAGTCCCCGTAAATACAAATGACGAGGATTAACGACCATGCGTAAATGCACACTCACAATTATGATGGCAGCGACACTCAACCTGCCTGCACTGGCGTTGGCTGACACCGATAGTCAACAGCGAGAAATCGACGCCCTCAAAGCCCAGAATAAACTCATTTTGGAACGTCTGGACGCCACCGCTGAAATGCTGGAATCATCCGCCCCGGCAGGCGAGGCAACAGATACCGCGCACAGCCACAGTATGACGAGCAAAAACTCTCTGCGCGACCGTACCTTTGGTATTCACGGCAGCCGAGGCGCCACCACCATCGGTGGTTACGGTGAAATGCATTACAACAATCTGGATAACAAAAAAATCGGCGGCAGCGATAAAAAAGAAATCGATTTTCACCGTTTCATTCTGTTCATGGGCCATGAGTTTAGCGACAAAATCCGCTTCTGGTCGGAACTCGAAGTGGAACATTCGGTGATCAAGGACACGGCCAACGGTTCCAACGGCGGCGAAGTCGCCGTCGAACAGGCCTTTCTGGAATTCGATCTTAATGCCGACATGGCTGCCCGCGCCGGTATTATTCTTATCCCCGTTGGCCTGCTTAACGAAACCCATGAGCCACCCACCTTCTATGGCGTGGAGCGCAATAATGTCGAAAAATATATTATTCCCACCACCTGGCGCGAAGGCGGCGTCAGTCTGACTGGACGTTTTGCTGATAATTTCAGCTATGATCTGGCCGTACACAGTGGCCTGCAAATAAGCAGCAGCAACAACTATGCGGTGCGCGGCGGTCGCCAGGGTGTTAGTAATGCCCCGGCCAATAATCTTGCCGCCACCGCGAGACTAAACTGGATCGGCGTGCCGGGACTGGTTATCGGTGCCGCCATCCAGCAGCAAACCGACATTACCCAGAGCACGGACGCCAGCGCCGGTGCGGCTAATCTGATTTCCGGGCATGCCGTCTGGCAGCTCAGCCAGTTCACATTGCGCGCGCTGTATGCTAGCTGGAGTCTGTCTGGCAATGGCCCCGCTGCCGTGGGTGCCGATAAACAGAACGGCTGGTATGTCGAACCCTCCTGGAAGTTTACCCCAAAATTTGGCGTTTTTGCCCGCAGCAGTCAGTGGGATAACCAGGTCAACAGCAGTACCAATAGCCAATATGATCAATTCGATGTCGGTTTCAATTACTGGCCGCATGAAGACGTGGTGCTTAAATTCGATTATCAGGACCAGTCGGTACCTACCGGCAAAAACGAATTTGACGGCATCAACCTCGGTATTGGTTACCAGTTCTAATTGCCGCTCTTTTCCCTGATAATGGCCGGTTTCGCAATGCTGAAACTGGCCTTTGATCTTATTTATGAAAAAATATATTCCACTGCTGGGCATCCTGCTTTTTATCAGCTGCATTGGCAATAGCGCCGCAAAAGGTGTCTATAAAAGTCAGGCTGCGTTTCTCAAAGAGACCTTTGCCGGGGATGTTCCCAACGCCGCTTTGATCTGGCTCACCGGCGATATTCGTAAAACTGCCACCCGGATTCTGCAACACCGACCTTCCCGTCTGCGTCTGCGCTACTGGGCCAGAGCGGCACACAGCGCCTGGGTGCTGGAGGAAATTGGCAAGGAGAAACCCATCAGCGTTGGCATCGTTATCAAGCAGGGTCGAATTGAACGTCTGCAAGTACTGGCATTCCGTGAGAGCCGAGGCGATGAAGTGCGTCATGATTTTTTTACCCACCAGTTCAGCCAGACAACATTAAAACCGGATCTACAGCTTAGTAGCAGCATCGATGGCATTTCCGGCGCGACTCTCTCGGTACGCGCACTGCATAAACTCGCCCGTCTGGCCCTGTATCTGGATCAGCAACGCCAACCACGAGATTGAAGCCGATGCGCCAGCATAAGAAACCGCGCCTGAAAAAACTTCGATCCATGTATATCTGGCACCGCTATATCGGTGTCAGCGCGGCTTTACTGGTAATCATACTCGCCGTGACTGGACTGATGATTAACCATACCGACAGGCTGCAACTGGATTCACACTATGTCAGCAACAACTGGCTGCTAAACCAGTACGGCATTCACGCACCGACTGATATTCGCAGTTATCCGTTACAAAATCACTGGCTTAGCCAGTGGGGCGAACGTCTGTTTCTGGATCAGACCGAGATTGGTGAAACACCTGAAAAACTGCTGGGCGCTTTGTTTTACCGCGATATGCTGGTCATGGCGCTGGAAAGTGAAGTCTGGTTATTGACTTCCAAAGGCGAGCTGATTGAAAAACTCGGCGGCAACGAGGGGATTCCTGCGGGTATGAGTGCCATCGGTATCACCGACGATGGTCAGGTCGCGGTCATGGCGGCGCATGGCGTTTATAGCGCCGATCGAGCTCTGGTTATCTGGCAGGATTCGCCCGATGCGATAACTGTCTGGGTTGATAGCGAAAACCTGCCGGCAGATCTGTATCAACGCCTGCTGCAAAAATACCGCGGCCACGGCCTGTCTCTGGAACGGGTCGTACTGGATCTGCACAGTGGACGCATATTTGGTCAATATGGTATTTATATTATGGATGCAGCCGCTGTGTTGATGCTGTTTCTGGCTTTCAGCGGTAGCTGGATCTGGGGCATACGCTGGATTCGCAAGCGTCAACGCAGCGGCGCCAAATAGGCGAACATAAAGTCAGCGGTTAAAAAAGAACATTCGGTAACGATTATGAAATACTTCCTTTGTCTTCTGTTAATTCTCAGTACCGGCATCAGCCATGCCAATGGCGGCGACTGGCGTAAATCCAGCGATAATGACGCAAAACTGGCAAAAATCATCAAGGTCATCCCCAGCACATCAGACATCATGTTCCAGATGGGCGAACGTTATAAAAATCTTTATTGGGCAGCAAAGCAGGCTAAGTGGGCGTTTGCCAAATACCAGTTTGAGGAAATAAAAAGTCTGCTCA
>VAPK010174898.1_pt1 | contig 21719 bp, 18 predicted proteins | sample 3395031 | NCBI WGS metagenome assembly VAPK01 (sample SAMN08290443, study PRJNA428436) | hydrothermal vent metagenome | isolation source: Deep-sea hydrothermal vent chimney 1 | place: Pacific Ocean: Juan De Fuca Ridge
GAGTATGATACCGAAGTTTGATTAAAAGGTCTTGCAGCTTCAGAATCAATTGCATTTACAACAATTATAAGCTCATCATCTATATGATATGTTGGCATATAACTATCAATACCAACTATATTATCTTTGGAATCAATACCATTAAAATAAACTACGTCTTCCTTTGTACCGCATGAGGTAAGAACAATAAGACTTATAAAAACTAAAGTAAATTTTTTCATATAACGAGGGTTTAAAATATTAAGCATTGCAATATAGTTAATAATTTATATTAAAAACCAATTGGTTTTTAATTCTTTTTTACTCCGATTTGATAGTATTCAAATCCCTTTTCTTCCAATTTTAAATTTGAGTATTGATTTCTTCCATCAAAAATAACAGGAGAATTCATTTGATATTTTAATTCTTCAAAATCAGGAGAACGAAACTCTTTCCATTCTGTCAATAAAATCATTGCATCTGATTTTGGCAATGTTTCATATTTTGAATGAAGGTACTCAATGCCTTTAACGTCTTTTAAATAAAAAGATTGCGCCTCACTCATGGCCTTTGGATCATAAGCTTTAATTTTTGCTCCTCTTTTCACCAGCTCTTTTACAATATAGATTGCCGGAGCCTCTCGCATATCATCTGTGCCGGGTTTAAATGCAAGACCCCACAAAGCAAATGTTTTCCCCGTCAGATCTTCCCCAAATCGTTGAATTACTTTGTTTGCAATTACAAGTTTTTGCCTATTATTTACATCTTCAACAGATGAAATTAAAGCGGCATGATATCCTTTTTCTTCTGCTATTTTTTTCAATGCTTTCACATCCTTTGGAAAACAGGAACCTCCATATCCACTTCCCGGATAGATAAAACTATATCCAATTCTACTATCAGATCCTATTCCAATTCTTACCTGATTTACATCGGCTCCTACCAGTTCACAAATATTAGCAACCTCATTCATAAATGAAATTTTGGTTGCCAACATGGCGTTTGCCACATATTTCGTCATTTCAGCAGATCGAATATCCATAGTGATCATCCTATCATGATTATGGGTAAATGGGGCATATAATGCTTTCATTTTATCAAAAGCTGCATCACTGCTTGCACCAATTACAATTCTGTCAGGTTTCATAAAATCATCAATTGCGGCACCCTCTTTTAAAAATTCAGGATTGGAAACAATATGAAATTCGATATTTACTCCTCTTTTATTGAGCTCATTTTGAATGGTTTCCCTAACTTTATCTCCCGTTCCTACCGGTACTGTAGATTTATCAACCACAATCAATGGGTTCTCCATTTCCTGACCGATTTGTTTGGCAACACTTAATACATATTGTAAATCTGCCGATCCATCATCACCCATAGGAGTTCCAACAGCGATAAAAACAATGGTTGCTTTGGTTAAACCTTCTTTTAATTTAGTGCTAAAGTGCAGATTCTTAGCATCCATATTTTTTTGAACCATTCTTTCCAGTCCGGGTTCAAAAATGGGAATAACACCGTTTTTTAAATCCTTAATTTTTTTTTGATCTATATCAATACAGGTAACATCGTTACCCATTTCCGAAAAACAGGTTCCAGTAACCAAACCAACATATCCTGTGCCTACAACGGTTAAATTCATTTACGAAAATTTTAATTTGTTTCTATTTTTCTAAGAAAACTCAATGGAATATTCACATTAAAACAACTTCCTAAAGAATCAATCTTTACCACTACTCTATGGTTATTTCCTTCTTTCAAACAAGTAGCTATCAAACCCATAAACGGTCCGTTAGTCACTTCTATTGCATCACCTTTCACAATATTTGTGCAGACAGCTACATCTTTACTGTCACTGTTACTACTTAGTATCCGTAAATTATCAATCTCTACTTCTCTTATCTTTGCTGGTTTACCAAGGTGTTTTAAAACATTTACGGTTCCGGGTATTGGCAATGTTTTATAAAGATCCTTTTCAACCATATTCACAAAAACATAAGAAGGAATTAGCGGTAATTGTAAAGTTTTTTTTCTGTCACTCCACTGCCTAACAGTCTTTATCAATGGTAAGAAAGCTTCGATATCTTCCATTTCCATTCTTTCTAATACTTTTTTTTCTGCTCTTGGTTTTGTAAAAATTGCGTACCAATTTTTTGTTTTTGAAGGTTTGTTCAAATTCATTGAGGGGGTTTAAAAAATTAAAATCAATTATAATTAGTGTATTTTAATTAGTTTTGCAAAGATAAATATTTCATAACTCTAAGAAACAATTTTATTTGAAAAAATCTATCTTTTTAAATTTATATGAAACATGTTGTGATTTCAGTAACCAATGATTTGGTAACCGACCAAAGAGTTGAAAAAGTTTGCAAAGTTCTGCAAAGTCTACATTTTGAAATCACATTGATTGGCAGAAAATTACCAGGAAGTTTACCCGTTTCAAGAAATTATAAAACCACACGAATGAACCTCTTATTTAAAAAGGGGTTTCTGTTTTATACTGAATACAATATCCGATTGTTTTTCAAGCTTTTTTTTCTTAAAAAAGATATTCTTTTAGCAAATGATTTAGACACATTATCTGCTAACTTTTTAATAAGTAAACTATTCAATACAAAACTGGTTTATGATAGTCATGAATTATTTACAGAAGTCCCTGAATTAATTTCAAGACCAAAAGTTCAGAAAGTATGGCTGACGATTGAAAAGTTTATATTCCCAAAACTAATAAATGTTTATACGGTTAACAGTGAAATTGCAAAAATTTATAGTGATAAATATAAAATTCCTGTAAAAGTAATTAGAAATATTGCTCCGGAACTCACCAATAGAATAATTGATAAAGCCTTATCGGAAAAAATCAAAGGGAAGAATAAAATGCTGATTTTACAAGGATCAGGAATAAATATAGACAGAGGTGCAGAAGAAGCTGTAATGATGATGCAGCATCTTGAAAATACTGTTTTATTTATTATTGGTGCTGGTAATGTGTTTGAAAAATTAAAAGAATTAGTTAGAAAATTCAATCTGAAGAATAAAGTTTTTATCACAGATAAAATGCCGTATAAAAAGCTGATGGAGTATACCAAAATTGCTGATCTCGGACTTTCATTAGACAAAGGGACAAATCTAAATTATGAATTGAGTTTACCCAATAAAGTGTTCGATTATATTCAGGCAGAAATTCCTTTATTGGTTTCCAATCGAAAAATTGTTGCTGATCTTGTCACAAAAAATAACATTGGATTGGTAACCCAAACGCATGACCTAAAAGAGTTGGCAAAAATTGTGAAAACAATGCTTTCAAATGAAGATGAATTGGCTATCTGGAAGAAAAATCTTAAAAAAGCTGCTAATTATTACACATGGCAATCTGAATCTAAAAAACTAATTGATATATTTAACAACCTGAAATAAAGAATATTAGCTATTCCTTAACTATAATTGAACACAAATATCCTAGCTTATAAAGATCATATATCAAAAGAGATGGTTTATTTGATACAAGGTTTTTTTCCATAGTTTTTGAAAATTGGTGAAATCCATTTTTTAAGACTCTTACCATTCTATACTTCTTTATTTTTTCAAATATTCTCAGAATTTTAAAATTCTGAGAATCTACTTTATTTTGCAAGTAAAGATTGAGTAGGTTTTTCACGGATTCTTTAGTCTTGCTCAAAAAAATATCACTTCTGTCGATACCTAAATGATAAACGGGGTTATCAATTTGGGTAATTACTATATTTCTCTTTTTTAACTCTATAGCAAGCAAGGTGTCTTCATAACCATATTCAACCAGCGTTTCATCAAATTTGATTTGTTCAAAAACCTTCTTTTTAATTAAAAAATTAGCCGATGTAAAATGCTCCTGAGGATTTTTTTCTCGGATATATAACGGAATCTCTTCCCTTGATTTTCCGTAAACCCATCGTAACATTCTATCACTTGATGGTTGTTCTTTATATTTTAATCCACCAAAAGCAACTTCAAGATTACCTTTTAAAATAGATTCAAAATAATCTTTTATAAAATAATCAGATACAGGCAACACATCTGCATCTAAAAAAAGTAGCCATTTATATCTAGCTTCCTGAGCAAGTAAATTTCTGATCTTACTTCTCCCTCCATTATTTTCCAAATATTTATATCGACATCCTTTTAACTTGTTAATCTCCTGATTGATGTTCTTTATATCTAAATTAGAACCATTGTCAAAACAAATAACTTCATATGGATAATTCTGCTCATTTAATTGCTTAAATAATGAATTTACCAAAGAAACAACTTCATAATTATATGTTGGAATCAGTATGGAAAGCATCTTAATTATACTACCTCAAAAACTTTATTTCCCTCACATTTGATGGTTTTATGTGGAAATTTTAAAATCAGTGCATAGTCATGTGTAGCCATCAATATGGTAATCCCTGTTTTGTTGATGTCTTCTAAAACATGCATAATCTCAATAGAAGTTTTTGGGTCTAAATTTCCTGTAGGCTCATCAGCCAAAATCATTTCGGGGTTGTTTAGTAAGGCTCTTGCAATGGCAACTCTTTGTTGTTCACCTCCAGAAAGCTGGTAAGGCATTTTAAACCCTTTACTTTTCATAGCAACTTTGTCAAGAACATCATTAATTTTTGCATCTATTTGATTTTTACCTTTCCAGCCGGTTGCTTTTAAAACAAAAAATAAATTATCATAAACCGAACGGTCATTCAACAGCTTAAAATCCTGAAATACAATACCTAATTTTCTTCGTAAAAACGGAATATCCTTTTCCTTTAGTTTTTTCAAATCAAAACCAACTACATTTCCTTCCCCTTCCTGTAAAGGTAAATCACCATAAAGGGTTTTCATTAAACTACTTTTTCCACTGCCTGTTTTTCCAATAATATAATTGAAATCACCTTTTTCAATGTTCAAATTCACATTTGATAATATTAAATTTTCTCGCTGAAAAATAGAAGCATCCTTTAATTGAAGCATGGAATAGTAATTTTGAAAATTAATTTACAGTTACAAAACTACAGTATAATTATGATATTGAAAAGGGATTCATATGATTACTATTTTAACATCTCTTCAAGTGAATTTCATTCATTTCACTATTAAATTTTACGAAATATTTAACTCTCTGTTATTTTTTAATTTCTATTTTTGGATGTTATATAGAACATATGCGATTTTTTAATTTCTTTTTCGGATCTCTAATACTTATTCTACTCTTTTCATGTGAGAAAGAAATACCCATTTCCGGTGGATTAAAAACAGGTATTTGGAGAGGTGAAGTCCTTGCTCAAAACAATAAAATACCCTTTAATTTTGAAGTCTTAAAAAAAAACGGAGTATTTACTATTTACCTCATCAACGGAGAAGAAAGATTTTTAATAAATGGTGTAAATGTATTTGGAGATTCTCTCTTTTTTGATATGCATATTTTTGATATTTCCATCAAAGCAAAATTAAAAGATAGTATTTTAACCGGCACTTATACAAAGAATTACGCAAAAGATTATGTATTACCATTTAAAGCAATTTACAATAAAAAAGGACGATTTGATCAGGTAAGCAGCAATCATGAATTTGACGGTACCTGGGAAACAACCTTTAAATCAAAAGAAGGAAAAGAAACACCGGCAATAGGAATTTTTAAGACTGAAAACAACAAATTAAACGGAACATTTCTATTAAAAACCGGAGACTATCGGTTTTTAGATGGATACACCAAACAGGATACCATGTTTTTATATTCTTTTGATGGTAATCATATTTTTAAATTCCGAGCCGAAAAAATAAACGACTCTATTTTAAAAGGTGAATTTTGGTCGGGTAAAACAGGATATAAAACTTTTATTTCAAAAAAGAATGACCAAATTAAATTACCGGATGCTAATGAACTTACCTTTTTAAAAGACGGATTTGATAAAATTGAGTTTTCATTTCCAGATCTTGAAGGGAATCCTGTTTCCTTAAATGATGAAAAATACAAGAATAAAGTAGTAATACTCCAAATATTTGGAACCTGGTGTCCGAACTGTATGGATGAAACTGTCTTTTTATCCGAATGGTATCGAAAAAACAGTAAAAGAGGCGTGGAAATCATTGGACTTGCCTATGAAAATAAAGATGATTTTGAATATGCTAAAAAACGGGTTGAGATAATGAAAAGGAAATTAAATGCTAATTATGATTTTGTGATTGCAGGAACCTCCTCCACAAAATCTGCATCAGAATCCTTACCTATGTTAAACAAAGTCATATCATTTCCTACCTCTGTTATTATTGATAAAAAAGGAAAGGTAAGAAGAATTCATACTGGTTTTTCTGGCCCGGCAACAGGCATATATTATGAAGAATTTGTAGATGATTTCAATCAATTTATCAACAAATTAATTGAAGAGAAAAATTAATGAAATTAAACGCACAGCAAATAAGGGTTATTGCTATTTTTGCAAAATAAAACATATTACTTTGATGAAGGTTCGTAAGTTTTTAATAACAATATTCATTCTTTTATTTTATAGTGGTTTTGGCCAACAATCAAAAATATATACCAATGATCTGGTTGTTTATAATCATGCAACCGAGTTGTATTTAAATAAAGATTACAATGCTGCACAAATTCTTTTTGAAAGAATAAAAAACACTTTTCATGATGACTCCGAATTAAAAGCACGGAGCTATTACTACGAGGCATTTTGTGCTATTAGATTAGGGCAGAAAGATGGAGATGAGTTGATGAAGTCTTTTTTTGAAAAGTATCCAACCAGTACCAAACGAAACAATGCTTATTTAGAGGTTAGTGATTTTTACTTTAAAAACGGAAAATATGCCTATGCTTTAAAATGGTATTCCAAAGTAGATACTTCCAACCTTTCTTCATTTAACAAAGAAGAATTTATTTTTAACAAAGCGTATAGTTATTATGCAGTAGGAAGTAATACCAATGCTAAAAAATACTTTTCAGAGTTGCTTGATTCACCAAAATACGGTTCACAAGCAAAATATTATTATGGCTTTATGGCCTATAAAGACGATGATTTTGCTGAAGCTGATAAATATTTAAGTGAAGTTTCTGCTAAGAATAGATCCGGTAAGGAGATTGATTATTTTTTAGTTAATATCAAATTTAAAACCGGAAAATTTCAGGAAGCAATTGATACCGGACTTCCATTATTAAAAAAATCAAATGGTATCCAAAAATCTGAACTATCCAAAATTATTGGAGAATGCTATTTTAATTTAAAAGAGTACGAAAAAGCAGTTCCATATTTATTGGAGTACAAAGGGAAAAAGGGAAAATGGAATAATACCGATTATTACCAGCTGGGTTATACTTACTTTTTACAAGAAGATTACAATAACGCAATGCTATGGTTTACCAAGATCATTGATGGTAAAAATGCTGTTTCGCAAAATGCTTATTATCATTTGGCCGAATGTTATTTAAAAGATAATCGAAAGCAGGAAGCTCTCAATGCATTTCGAAACACCAAACAAATGGATTTTGATGCAGATATCAAGAAAGGTGCCTGGTTAAATTATGCGAAACTAAGTTATGAAATTGGTAACCCGTATAAAAAGGCAACTGACGTAATTCAGGAATATATTGCTGCCTATCCGGATGAAATTGATAAAAAAGTAATAAACGAATTGCTGATCAGTGCATTTATTACCTCTAAAGATTTTGGTGGTGCAATAGAATATCTCGAAAACAATAAAGAGCTTAAAGATACCGAAACTTATCAAAAAGTTACTTATTTATTTGGTATTCAGCTTTTTTATCAAGAAAAATATGAAGATGCTATCCATAATTTTGATTTATCATTAAAGTCGGTACCTCTTTCTAATTACAAATCAAAAGCTTTATTCTGGAAGGCAGAATCAAATTACAGAATAAATAACTTTGATAATGCCTTGGCAGGATTTGAAGAATTTATGATCGCTACAGAATCTGATAAAGTGCCAGAAAATGAATTGGTCCATTACAACCTTGCTTATACTTATTTCAAATTAAAAGATTACAACAAAGCCGGTGGCCATTTTGATGAGTATATTAATTCTAACCCTGAGAACAAACAACAACTGATAGATAGTTATATCCGACTTGGAGATTGTTATTTTGCCCTAAGTAACTATTATAAGGCAATTCCTCCATATCAAAAAGCAGTAAACGCCAATGATATTGATGTTGATTATGCACAGTTTCAAATAGCATTGTGCCAGGGACTCATGGGAGAAAATGATGAAAAAATAAGTTCCCTTTTAACTTTTACAGAAGTTAATTTGAAATCAACATTAAGAGATAATGCTTTTTATGAATTGGGTAATTCTTATGTAAAGAAAAATGAAACTGCTAAAGCACTCGAAGCCTATGACAATGTTGTAAAACGGTATAGAATGAGCTCATTTGCACCAAAATCACTCGTTAAACAAGGGTTGGTATATTACAATAATGATCAAAATGAAAAAGCTTTAAACAAATATAAAGCTGTTATAAAAGATTATCCTGCTACAGAAGAAGCCAGAGAAGCAGTTACAAATGCAAAACAAATTTATATTGAAATGGGCAAAGTGGATGAATTTGAAACTTTGGTCAAAAATATTGATTTTGCCAATATAACTGATTCTGAATTAGATGATACTATGTTTGCATCTGCAGAGCAGTTTTATTTGAGCAATAATTATAGTAAATCAATCGATGCTTTTCAAAAATATCTTAAACGATTCCCTAACGGACTCCATACTTTAATTTCCAATTTTTATCTGGCTGAATCTTATACAGGAACAAAACAAGATAAAAAAGCACAAACATATTATCAGTTTATTCTTGATAAAGGCAAAAATGATTATACCAACAGATCTTTGGTAAAAGTAGCTCAGTTCTATCTTGAAAATGGCAACTGGGAAAAAGCACTTCCTTTATTAGAAAAACTGGAAGTTCAAACAGATAATGAACAAAATTTAATTTTTGCGCAGAGTAATTTAATGAAAGGAAATTATGATCTTAAAAATTATACGAAAGCCGTTAAATACGCCGAAATAATATTAAACATTGAAAAAATTGACCCAAAAATAATATCCGATGCAAAAATTATTATCGCACGGTCTGCTTTTGAAACACAAGATTTTGATAAAGCACAGGGTTATTTTAAAAAAGTTGAAAATTCAGTAACAGGAGAGTTGAAAGCAGAAGCTATTTATTATGATGCTTATTTTAAAAACCTAGAAGGGAATTACAAAGTTTCAAACCAATCGGTTCAAAAATTAGCTGCTGATTTTTCATCCTATAAATACTGGGGAGGAAAAGGGTTGATCATTATGGCTAAAAACTTTTATGAGCTGGAAGATGCTTATCAGGCGACTTATATTTTAGAAAGCGTAATATCAAAATTTGCTGACTATAAAGATATTGTTGATGAAGCCAAAGTGGAGTTAAATAAAATAAAAAAGAAAGAATCTAAAACAAATTCTTCGGTAATTATTGAAAACAGACCTTAATTACTATCAAAAAATAATGAAAAAATATTTTATAATAAGTCTATTCTTGTTGATTACAACAGTTACTTTTTCTCAAAAGAAGAAAAAGGAAAAACTGGAGACAGAAGAAATAACAGTGGTAAAATCATTTGCACCAACAGTTTCTGATGCTTTTAAAATCAATACCGAACCAAAGATCGATTCATCAGATATTAGTTCAAAAATTGAATTGAATTACACATTAAAATCGGTACCTGTTGCATCAACTTTTATTCCTGCAAAAGGAAAAGCCAAAGCTATTCAAAGAGAACCCAGAGAAAGATTCTATCAAAATTTTGCTTCTATTGGTTATGGTAATTTTAATACTCCCATTGTTGAGTTATTTGCCCATTACAATACATCCAATTATAATGATTTTGGAGGATTTATAAATTATCATTCGTCCGGTGGAGATATTGACGGAGTAAAATTAAATGATAATTTTATGAAGTTTGGAACAGATCTGTTTTATAAACAAACCGAACGTTATTTTGAATGGCAGGCAAATGCTGGTTTCAATTCTCTGTCAAATAATTGGTATGGTTTGTCTGATGAGATTAATTTTTCTAACAATACGATCAAATCCATTGATGAGAAACAAACTTATATGGATGTTTATTTTGGTGGTGATATTGAATTTTTTGATGCTTTGGTTCACAAAGGAAATATTACAATTAGCAGGTTTTCCGATAAGATGAAAAGCATTGAAAACTATGGAAAATTGAGTGGTACTGTTGATTTTCCTGTTGGAGAAGAATTGATTTATACAGTAATTTCTCTTGAATTCTTAAACGGACATTTTGAACATAATTATGCCAAAGATAACAGTATTAATTATACTTTTTTCAATCTTGGGTTTAGTCCAAATTTTGAAATCTTACGTGATAATCTTTCTATAAATCTTGGAGCTAATTTATACTATAGTATGACCGATTCAGATGTTGGAAGTAAATTTTATGCTTATCCAAATGTCACTGCTGCCTATAATTTTAGCAATAGAGCATTTATTGCATACGCAGGTGTCATTGGTGATCTTACACAAAACTCTTATAGAAACTTTGCAAAAGAGAATCCATTTGTTTCTCCTACTCTAAATATAGAAAGAACCAGTGAACAATATAATGCTTACGCAGGAATTAAGGGTTTGATAACCAATAATATTCATTTTAATTTAAAAGCTGCTTATGGTAGTGAAAAGGATAAAGCCTTGTTTAAACTAAATCCTTCAAAAACAAATGGAATTATAGATGTTGAAAAAGGATATGAAGCTGCAAATTCATTTCAAATTGTTTATGATGATGTAAATACCATTAAAGTAGATGGTGAAGTAATTGTTGACTGGAACAAAGAGTTTAAATTTGGAGGAAATATTGAATTTAATTCCTATAACCTTGATACACAATCAGAAGCATGGAATTTACCAATGATAAAAGCTACACTGATCACAAAATATACCCGTAAGAAATGGGATATGGGAGCAGATCTGTTTTTTGCAAGTGACCGAAAAGATGATTTGATTATTGAAGATCCATATTCTATTGTACGTATTACCAATAAATCCTATTTTGATATCAACATCAACGGACTTTACAACCTGAATGATAAATTCTCTATATTTCTAAATCTGAACAATATTTTAAACAGCAATTACCAGGAATATACCAACTTTAAAGTGCAGGGGTTTCAGGTTTTTGGTGGTGTAAAGTATAAGTTCGATCTATAAAAAATCAACCATACATTTTTTTATAATAATCCTGATAAGAACCAGAAGTAACATTCTCCAGCCATTTTTCATTTTCTAAATACCAGTCTAAAGTTTTTGCGAGGCCTTCTTCAAACGTAACAGTAGGCCTCCACCCAAGCTCTTTATTCAATTTATTAGCATCAATAGCATAACGTCTGTCATGTCCGGCACGATCTTTCACATAAGTGATCAATTTTGCTGAACTTCCCTTTTCTCTGCCTAATTTCTCATCCATTTGTTTACACAAAAGATGGATCAGATCTAAATTAGTCCATTCATTAAAACCGCCAATATTATAGGTGTCTCCTTCTTTCCCTTTATGGAAAATTTCATCAATAGCAATAGCATGATCTAATACAAACAACCAGTCACGTGTATATTGCCCGTCACCATAAACCGGTAAAGGTTTGTTATTTTTAATATTGTGGATGAAAAGGGGTATCAACTTTTCAGGAAACTGATTTGCACCATAATTATTAGAACAATTACTTATTTTAAAGGGTAAACCATACGTATTTCCATAAGCTCTTACCATATGATCTGAAGATGCTTTTGAAGAGGCATAAGGTGATTGCGGATCATAGGGAGTAGTTTCTAAAAACAAGTCTGTTTTTCCCAATGAACCATAAACCTCATCTGTAGAAACATGATAGAATAATTTATCCTCATATTGATCCTGCCAGATACCACGAAATGCATTTAACAAATTAGCAGTTCCCAATACATTGGTTTCAATAAAATCATTTGGATTTGTGATGGATCTGTCTACATGACTCTCCGCTGCCAAATGAATAACCGCATCAAATTTATGCTCACCAAAAATTGAATTGATAAAACTAATATCCTTGATATCACCTTTTATAAATGTGTAATTGGAAGCATTTTCAATATCTTCAATATTTTCCAGATTACCGGCATAGGTAAGTGCATCTAAATTAAAGATATGATAATCAGGGTATTTATTAACAAATAAGCGTGCTACATGTGATCCTATAAATCCGGCACCACCAGTAATTAATAATTTTTTCATGAATTCTTTTTCTAAATCATGAGATTCCCGCCTTCGCGGGAATGACATTTTCTTATTTTTTATCTTAAACTTGTTGTAATTGCCATTTCCAGGCAGAAGCCAAGGCATCTTCTAAATTCAAGGTTGATTTCCAACCCAGAACCTCATTTGCTTTTTTAGTATCTGCGTAAGCGGAAGTGATATCTCCTTCTCTTCTTCCAACAATCTTATAATTTAACTTTTTACCACTCACTTTTTCAAATGTTTTGATAACATCTAAAACTGAACTTCCTTGACCAGTTCCCACGTTGAAAAACTCCATGTTATCAATATTTTTTCCTTCAAGTAATCGTCTTAAGGCGGCAATATGCGCTTTTGCAAGATCCACCACATGAATATAATCTCGTACAGCTGTTCCGTCAGGAGTTGGGTAATCCTCTCCAAAAACAGATAATTCTTTTCTAATTCCTGCTCCGGTTTGGGTTACAAAAGGAATTAAGTTTTGGGGAACTCCAATGGGTAATTCTCCAATTTTTACACTTTCATGTGCTCCAATTGGATTAAAATATCGCAAGGCAATAGCCTGTAAATTATCAGCTTTTGTTGTGTCGAAAATAATTTCTTCACCCATTTGTTTTGTGTTCCCGTATGGAGATTCAGCAGGTTTGATAGGGGCATTTTCGGTAATTGGCAATTCCTCTGCCTGACCATAAACTGTACAGGATGAACTAAATATAAAATTATTCACTTTATTGTTTTGCATTTCCTGTAAAACATAAACTAGGGTTGCAATATTATTTTCATAATATTTTAAAGGTTTTTCAACACTTTCACCAACTGCTTTTGAAGCCGCAAAATGAATCACACCATCTATATGATAGTTTTTAAAGAATTCAGCAACTTTACCTTTATCTTTTAGGTCGAGTTTTACATACTCCAGTTTTATACCGGTAATAGAGGTAATTCCATCTAAAACTTCAATTTTTGAATTAGAAAGGTTATCGATGATTACTACATCAAATCCTTCGTTTTGTAATTCAACAACCGTGTGCGAACCGATAAATCCTAAACCACCGGTTACTAAAATTTTCTTTTTTTCTTTATTCATAATTAACTTTCTCCTCCCGATAGCTATCGGGATGAAAGGAGATGAAGGTGTGTGTTAGTTTATTTTACAAAATCTAAAATGGTATTGATGATCAGATCTTGCTGTTCATTTTCCAGTTCCGTATGCATTGGTAATGATATTACCGTATCGATCAATTCATTAGTAACCGTAAAATCTTCTTCTTTATATCTTGTATCTGCATATGCTTTTTGTAAATGTAAAGGCACCGGATAATAAATAGCATTTGGAATACTATTATCCAATAAATGCTGGTGTAAAGCATTTCTATCTACATTTTTCACTTTTAAAGTATACTGATGAAATACATGGGTTGAAAAGTCACTTGTTATCGGGGTAGTAATTTTATCTGATTTAGCAAAACCATCATTATAATAATTTGCAGCTTTTCTTCTTGCATCACAGTAATCATCTAAATGAGGTAATTTTAATCGTAAAACTGCTGCCTGCACACTATCCAGTCTTGAATTTACACCAACCACATCATGATAATAGCGTTTGTACATTCCATGATTTACCATTCCACGAATGGTATGAGCAAGTTCATCATCATTTGTAAAAATAGCTCCACCATCACCATAACACCCTAAATTCTTTGATGGGAAAAAGGAAGTTGTTCCAACATCACCAATGGTTCCTGCTTTTTTTGTTTTTCCATTGCTAAATTTATAATCGGCACCAATTGCCTGCGCAGTATCTTCAATTACATATAAATTGTATTCTTTTGCAACTTCTAAAACAGCTTCCATATTGGCACATTGTCCGAATAAATGTACCGGTACAATTGCCTTTGTTTTTGGAGTAATGGCTTTTCTCAAAGCTGCAATATCCATATTAAAAGTATCAGCTTCCACATCAACCAAAACCGGAGTCAGTTTTAACAGTGCGATCACCTCAACTGTTGCTGCAAAAGTAAAATCAACTGTTATTACCTCATCTCCCTGCTCTAATCCTAATCCCATCATGGCAATTTGTAATGCATCTGTTCCATTGGCACATGGAATAACATGCTTTACATCTAAATATTTTTCAAGATCTGCCTGGAATTGATGTACTTCCGGTCCGTTTATAAAAGCTGCTGAACCAATTACATCTAATATCGCCTGATCTATTTCTGGTTGTAATTTTTTATATTGACTTTGTAAGTCAACCATTTGAATTTTTTTCATGATCTTCAATTTTATATTCTCATTTTTTGTTGAAAACAGGAACACAAAAATACAAATTATTTATTCGCAGTTCGCTATATTTTTTAATTTAGCAGACTGAATGTATTTTCTGTATAACATAGCAATTTATATCACAGGTTTTTTATTAAAAACAATTGCAGTTTTTAATAAAAAGATCCATCTTTTTGTGAAGGGAAGAAAAGAAACCTTTTCAAAATTAGAATCTTCCATTTCAAAAAGTGATAAAACCATCTGGTTTCATTGTGCCTCTTTAGGCGAATTTGAACAAGGCAGACCCATTATTGAGGAGATCAAGGAAAAATATGTGGATTATAAGATTGTTCTTACTTTTTTTTCTCCTTCCGGATATGAAATACGAAAAGATTATGCGCATGCAGATGTAGTGGTTTATCTGCCTTTAGATACGCGATCAAACGCCAAAAGATTTCTTAAAATAGCACATCCAGAAATGGCAATATTCATTAAGTATGAATTTTGGCCTAATATTCTGGATGAACTTCAGAAACAAAAAATAGAAACCATTTTAATTTCCGGTATTTTTAGAAAAGATCAGACATTTTTCAAGAACTACGGATCATGGATGAGAAAATCATTAAAAGCTTTTTCACAATTTTTTGTCCAAAATGAAATTTCCAGAGACCTGTTGCAAAGTATTGGATTTAAAAATGTTACATTAAGTGGAGATACTCGCTTTGACAGGGTTTTTGAAATTACAAAACAAGATAATACTTTAGATTTTATTGAAGGTTTTAAACAAAATAAATATACTTTGGTTGCAGGAAGTACCTGGCCAAAAGACGAAGAGGTTTTGGTTAACTATATTAATCTCCACGCAAGTGAAGAAGAAAAATTTATAATAGCACCTCACAACATAAATCAACAGCAAATTAAAGAACTACAAAACTCTATTACAAAAACAACTACAAAATTTACCGATAAAAAAAGAGATCCTTCTGCTCAGGTTTTCATTTTAGATACTATTGGAGTTTTAACAAAAGTATACAGTTATGCTGATGTTGCTTATATTGGTGGTGGTTTTGGAGATGGAATTCACAACATTTTAGAACCTGCAACCTTTGGACTATCTTTGATTATAGGTCCGAATTTTAATAAATTCCAGGAAGCAATTGATCTTGTTGCCTTAGGATCTTGTAAAGCTGTCAAGAATCAGGAAGAATTGGATTCAGAACTTCAAAAATTATCTAGCAATGTGGATTATAGAGAACAAAACGGACAAATATCAAGGGATTACATAAGTAGAAATATTGGTGCAACACAAATAATTTTACAATATACTTCAAATAAACTCTAATTTATTTATACCTTGTAACACTACTATTAATTAATTACTATTTATGAATATTTTACACGAAAAATTAAATGAATTTTATAGTGTGGTTCTTGAACCGGAACTGATTGATGAAATTGCGGAAGTTGGTATCTATAAAAGAATAAGAGAAAATGAATTGTTATTGGATATAGGTGATAGTTTTAATAGAATTCCTTTGATGTTGACCGGAGCAATTAAAATTAGCAGAGAGACTATAAATGGTGATGAAATTGTACTTTATTTTTTGGAAAGAGGAGATACTTGTACCATCACTTTTGGAAGTGGCTTAAACAGTACTAAAAGTAAGGTTAGAGGCGTTGCCGAAAAACCTTCTGAGGTTATTTTTATTCCGGTAGAAAAATTAGAAGAATGGATGGTTAAATATGCTTCCTGGAGAAGTTTTGTTATTGATAGTTATAATATTCGTTTGAATGAAATGTTAGAATCTATTGATACATTGGCTTTTATGAAAATGGATCAACGTTTGTATAAATATATTACCGATAAAGTGAAGATCATGCGCAGTCCTACTTTAAGTACTACCCATCAGGAAATTGCAATTGATTTGAATACTTCGCGTGTGGTAGTTTCCCGACTTTTAAAGCAGTTGGAAAATGAAGGAAAAATTAAACTTTACCGTAACAGAATTGAAGTTCTGGAGTATTAATATTATCTCTATTTGTAGTTAGAATTGTAACAATTGTAACAAAGCGTTTTAAAAATTCTGTTATATTTACGTACTAACTATCTATTTATGAACTTTTTATTACAACCCTGGTCGTGGTATGCTGCTGGTCCAATGATAGCGCTTTGCATGTATCTCATGTTTTTCTTTGGTAAAAAATTTGGTGTTTCATCAAATTTAGAGACTGTTTGTGCTATGGGAGGAGCAGGTAGATGGGTTGATTTTTTTAAATTTGACTGGAAAAAGAACAAATGGAATCTAGTTTTTGTTTTAGGTTTGATCCTTGGGGGTTTTATTAGCAACCAATGGCTAACTCCTGACCACACAGTTGCTATCAATCCACAAACTATTCAAGATCTTTCAGACTTAGGAATTGCAAATGCAGGCTCAACATATCTACCAGATGAAATATTTAGCATTGATGCAATTTTTACCATAAAGGGTTTTTTGATATTGATTATTGCAGGAATTTTGGTTGGATTTGGCTCACGATATGCAGGAGGTTGTACATCAGGACATGGAATTGTTGGATTGAGTAATTTATCGTTGGAATCTGTCATCGCCGTTTCCGGATTTTTTATTGGCGGATTGATAATGACCTGGATCATTTTACCTTATATACTCACTTTATGATGAAATACTTTAAATATCTTTTTGTTGGAATATTGTTTGGAATTACTTTAAGTAAAGCCGAAGTTATTTCATGGTACCGAATTTATGAGATGTTTAAACTGCAATCTTTTCATATGTATGGTGTAATTGGCTCTGCAGTAGTGATTGGTATTTTTATCATGTACTTTTTTAAAAAAGAAACCTTAAAAACCTATCAAGGTAAAGTTATTGTAGTTGCCGATAAGAAAAAGGGGTTATGGCGTAATTTGCTTGGCGGAACTATTTTTGGTTTAGGCTGGGCGTTAGGAGGCTCTTGCCCAGGACCTATGTATATTTTGTTAGGTAAAGGAGTAGTCGCTATTTTGGTTGTTCTTTTCGGTGCGCATTTAGGTGCCTTTTTCTACCATTCCGTAAAGCATAAATTGCCACATTAAAACACTTAACTTATTAATTTTGTTGTTTTTTTACTTATACTATATAAATACTATCTAAAAATATTTCTTAGTAAAACAGTATAAATCTCTTAATTCTGTTTATAAAATCTTGTTGTTGGATAAGCAAAATCAATATCGTCATGGTTATTAAACTGCACCAATACTTCTTGCCAAATTTCATTTTCTGAACCTCGTCTTCTTCTGGGATTGCACAAATATCGCATGGTAAGCTGAACCCCAAATTCCTTTACGGAGGTATAAACAATTGGGGTAAGGTGTTTGTAATAGATCATATAGTTTTTACTGGCTTCCAGTATTTCTTTTTCTACATTGATATCAACATTTTCGGTATGAATGTTTATGATATCTTCCAATACGGTTTTTGCTTTTTCCCAATTGCTTTCAAATGTAACCAGCACTTTAATTTCATTCCAGATATATTCAAATCCAGAACTATAATTGGCCTGTGGTTCAAGAAAAACCTTCCCATTAGGTATATGAATAATCCTACCTGTACTTTGGTCGGCTTCTATCCAGTTGCCAATTTCCAGCATGGTAAACTGGAATAAACGGATATCGATAATATCACCTGTATGTGTACCAACCTGAACACGATCGCCTAAAACAAACGGCTTCCTAATCAAAATAAATAACCATCCAGCCAGATTTGTTATGGGATCTTTTAATGCAATTGCCAAACCTGCTGTTATTAGACCAAGAAAAGCTCCAAATTGTTCAAAGGCAGGAACCCAAACTGCTCCAACAAGAATAATTCCGGTAAACGGAATGATAAATGAAAGTGTTCGATTCCATTGATATCGAATTTTTACATCTTTGGTTTGCCTCCACACCAATCTTAATATGATAAACCGAATAGCAGATAATAACAAAATAATGATTATTGAGAACAGAATCTCATTTTGTGTTTTGGTTGAAATACCGGTTGTTTCAAATATAAGTTGGCTAATCTGGTTCATACAAAAAATTGAATTTTGAAGACTTAAAATGTATTAAATAATAATTGCATATTTTATCATTATAAAGGTAAAAATTTTGATTTCTATTTTATTCTATCCCGCATTCTTTTTTCTTTAGAAAAACGACCATTAGATAAAGCTTTCATTGCCAAAACTCCAAAATTTCTCTCAAGCACAAAGGAAGAAGATCACCTCATTTATCACTATTTACATTTGCAAAACTGCTAATAGGAATCATCAATTTCCTCGTAAGCATCACTAATTATCAAAGAAATTTACATCTTTTATTCATGGTTTTAGTTTTTTACTAAAATTACTAATTTTATTTTGTTTCCTGCCAATAATTATTTCTCTTTGACTTTATATGTTTCTTTAGTTAAAAGCTAAAACCTCAGATACATGAAAAAGTCAAATTATAAAGAAAAATTAACAACTTATCGTAAGAAAAAACAATTTAGTCCATAATAATTTACTTGTTAAACCAATACACTACTTTTAAAGTCAGTGACCAGTCTTTACCAGAATAGGGATCAAGCATTTGATTGTTTGTATATACAAGAAATAGATCAGAAGCGGGTTTATAACGCCATTGAAACCGTGAGTTCAAATTAAAACTATTCGATTGCTCGTTGTATTGAAATAAAGTTGCAAAGAATAATTTATTTGTAAAGGTAATATCTACTTCAGATCCTACCAACCAGAAATCGGTTATATTCCAGGGTGCAGGCATGCTGATATAATTGTAGCTAATATTGGAACTAATACTAACATAAGGTTGAAACCTATATCCCAGTTCATTATTGATACTATACCAGTTTCCATCTTCATAGTAACTACCAATACGACCTCCTATACTATAAGTAAACATACTCTGCGGTTTGGATAAATAATTAAATCTTACAGCATTCCAGGTATGTTGTGATCCAGCAGGAAGTTCTGGTTTTCCCGAACCGGTTGGGTCAAAGGGTTCCTGCAATTCAACATACTCATTGAACAATGTGAGTCTAAAAGAGCTACGGTTTCTAAAATTCAAAAAATACTGCAGTAAATTAAGATTGTCTGTTTTCTCCATATTTTCATCAAAGTAGTAGATGCTTGTCCATTTCGGGCCATGGCTTAAGATCTTACTGTCTTTAGGGTAAAATAAATACCCTGCGAAAGGTCTCATTTTTATATAGCCATTTCTTGGTACGAATCCTACTTCTGCTCTGTAATTTTTTCCTACAGATTCTTCCTGAAATCCCCAGTTCCATTTTTGGCTTTTATATTCAATATTTGCTGCTTGGGTAATGCCGTTTCCGGAATCGTCCGGAGAAAATGACTTAAATATAAAAGCTTTGCCTGTCCATAGATTATTGGAAGAAGCCAAATTATATTCCAACCCTACATTGCGGTTGTATTTTGGATACATATCATGAAACTCATCCGTATCTTCCGGGTATTTTGTAGATTCTTTGTTTACGAAGATCATTCCGATACTCGATCGGCTAAATACTTTTTTTTGAAAAGAAACCACGCCAAAATTCTGACTTGGTAATCCAATCTCTTTATCACTGGCAGTTTGCATATCCATAACACCTACACGCCATTTTTCATTTAAATTACCACTTAATCTTACACCGGCATGAATTGGAACATCCAACCCTATTCTTCTTGAAAAGAATGGGCGTATCGTGGTATAGCCATAATTGGCAAACAGATCAGCATTTTCTAAAAAGAACTGTCTCTTTTCGGGAAAAAATAATTCAAATCTATCCAGATTAGTAATCTGACGGTCCACTTCTACCTGAGAGAAATCAGGATTGATGGTTAAGTCAAGATTTAGAGAGGAAGAGATCGCAAATTTTATATCTCCTCCTATTTTGGTCGAATAATCTGTTATACTCTCTTCATCATAAACATTACTTACTTCACCTAACACATAAGGAATTAAAGAAAAATTAACACCTGTAGATGGTGGGGCTTTGTCCCATTCTAAAACTCCGGTATATGCTAAAGATGCAGTGGGAAATTGTCTGGGTATCGGTGTCCAGCTTGATTTTTCACTTGACTTAAGGTCCAATCTGCTAAAATTGATCCCCCATTCTGTTACTCCCTTTTTATATCTAATCGATTTAAAAGGTAATGCCATTTCAAAAACCCATTTATCTTTATCACGTTTTACTTCAGAAATCCATTTGCTATCCCAGTTAAGATCTACTTTTCCACCGGCATACATTGTGCCATCCCACTGTGCTCCTGCAGCATTGGATCCAAATGAAAAACCCGTTGTCTGGTTATTAAAAGGATCTATAAAAAATAAAAAATTATCATTTTTACCAAAGGAAAAATCTCTTCTTAAGGATTCAACATAATAAGGACCGGGAACATTATTATAAAAAGTAGCAACCAGATAAATATATTTTTCGTCATAGGTCATTCGAACCTCTGAATGCTGTACGGCTTTTCCGGTATCCTGGGGCAAGACCATAAAAAAATCATCTGCGACATCAGTATCCTGCCAGGCTTTATCATCTGCTATACCATCTATGATGATCGGCAGTGTCGTTTTCCGAATTTTTAAACGAAATGCTTCATTCTTTTTTTGTGCATAGGTTTGAAGTGTGCATGCAATAATTAAAAGAAGTAAAAAATAGTTTTTCATTGTTTTATTTTATAACCAATTGGTACATTACCTAATGTGGCTTCCAGCGTTGATATCAATAGTTGCACCAGTTGCATGATCCATCAATCCACTACTCATTAAGGCTACAAGTGGAGCAATATCCTCCGGAGTGGTTAATTTATTTAAAGAAATTTCATCTAATATTCTTTTTTCACCATAGGTTTCTATAAAACTTTCTGCCATTTGTGTTCGTGTAAATCCTGGAGACACTACGAAAGATTTGATGTTATTTTTACCAAAAGATCTGGCTACACTTCTTGCCAATGAGACAATTCCCCCTTTTGAAGCAGCATAGGCAAGATATTCTTCTGTTTCACCTCTAAAAACAGCTCTGCTACCTATATAAGTAAACCTCCCTTTACCTTTTTTTTTAGTACATGACAAAAATATATCTATCTAATTTTCAGTAAAATAAGTATTAAATAATTAGTTTAAAACATTGGTTTTCA
>VAPK010735746.1_pt1 | contig 21710 bp, 21 predicted proteins | sample 3395031 | NCBI WGS metagenome assembly VAPK01 (sample SAMN08290443, study PRJNA428436) | hydrothermal vent metagenome | isolation source: Deep-sea hydrothermal vent chimney 1 | place: Pacific Ocean: Juan De Fuca Ridge
ACCGCGGAAGGTGATGATCCTTTCACCAGCACTCAGTTAACTGAAATGCTTGGTTTAGCAAAAAACTCGATTGAACACTTAATCGAAAAACAACGTGAAGCTTTAAAAAACTAAATCATTTTCACCGCAGAGACGATGCCAGAACATGCGGAGCATGTTGAGGCATCGTCTCTGCGGTAAAATTTTTTTTATTACCTGGAAAAATATATGCAGAAAATCGTATTAGCAAGTAACAACAAAGGTAAAGTCCGGGAATTCGGCGAAATGCTTTCAACGCTTGATATGGAAGTCATACCGCAATCAACCTTTAACATTGAAGATGCAGATGAAACCGGGCTTACTTTTGTTGAAAATGCCATCATAAAAGCACGCCATGCATCTGCTATAGCCGGTTTACCTGCCATAGCGGATGATTCTGGTTTAGAAGTGGATTTTTTAAAAGGTGCTCCCGGTATTTATTCCGCCCGTTATTCCGGTGAAGGTGCAACGGACGAAAAAAACCTGCTCAAATTACTCGAGGCTCTCAAAGATGTGCCCGAAGAAAAACGCACAGCACGTTTTCAATGTCTATTGGTGTATATGCGCCATGCTGATGACCCGACACCCATAATTTGCCAGGGTACCTGGGAAGGTATTATTAGCTCAAAACCGCAAGGTGAAAATGGTTTTGGTTATGATCCTGTCTTTTATGTGCCAACACATCATTGCAGCTCTGCACAACTCAGTTCAGACGAAAAAAATGTACTTAGCCACCGTGGACAGGCATTAAAAAAGTTATTAGCTGCTTTAAAAACTGCATAATAAAATTCTATTTTAATCCGCTTTTTTTATAGAACTTTATTGATCCAGATCAAGATCACCTCAACCTAAAAATCCGAACATAGCCACGTTTTAAGACTGAATATCAGCAAGATAAAATAACGTTTTTATCTATTTGGTTTTTACTCATGGATATTCGACATACCTTGAGTACCTTGTAGGAGAGGAGACCCCTTCCTCTCCTTTTTTTTCTTAAATTGTAATTAAATTAATTATAATTTTTCAGTATCTGGCAAATTATCAAAAACATCCTTAACTGTTTTACATTTATTTAATGTTTCACTCACCATTTTATGTGGTTTCAGCAAAATATCAGGGAAATCTTTTTCATTTTTATCATTTATGGGAAAAGCAAGTTGTTCATTAGGCGGTAAAAATTGTGCATCAATCCCTTGTTTATTTCCCCTGGCATCAACCCGATACCAGCCAAACTCTTTCAAATACACCGCATTAAGCCCATGCAAACTATAGGGCGCACCATCATCATTAACGCTCAAGCGCTGATAACATAAGCCTGCCGGGATATTATTCGCACGTAATAATGCTGCAAGCAAATGACTTTTAGCATAACAGTAACCTGTACCATATTTTAATACATCCGAAGCCTTGCACGTCACCGGGTTCTTTTTGTAATCCCAGCTGTGTTTGATTTCATCACGCACCCATTCAAAACAACCTTTAGCAATATCCACATCACTTTGTTTATCAGCAGTAAGTTTGTTTGCTAATGCAATAATCTCAGGATTTTCCCAGTCGATATATTCTGAAACTTCTAAATATTCTTTCATAACATAACTCTTAACATCCTTATCAGGGTAAACGAATATCATAGCGATTTTTTCCTTATTAGCATAACACTTGCTACACTGTATTTTTTTCAATCGTTAATACATACTATGTTCAATTTTTCACTTCTTCCTCCGCTGGCTTTGTACATCCACTTTCCCTGGTGTGTACAAAAATGTCCTTACTGTGACTTTAATTCGCATGAATTAAAAAAAGGATTAGATGAAAAAATTTATATTGATGCGTTAATCAGTGATCTTGAACAAGAGCTACCCTTATTCTGGGGCAGAAGTATTAGCAGTATTTTTATGGGCGGTGGCACGCCAAGCCTGTTTAGTCCTGAAAGTATTGATCGACTCCTTTCAGCGTTGCGCGCCAGACTAACTTTCACGGCAGATATTGAAATCACAATGGAAGCGAATCCCGGTACGATTGAGCTAGGTAAGTTCAGGGAATTTAGTTCAGCTGGAATTAATCGTTTGTCCATTGGTGTACAAAGTTTCAATGATGAAAAATTAAAAATATTAGGCCGCATACACGGACGCAAAGAAGCTATTCGTGCCGCTGAGCTTGCACATGATGCCAATTTCAGCAGTTTTAATCTTGATCTCATGTATGGCTTACCAAATCAATCATTAGCTCAAGCGGTCGATGATATTGAAACAGCAATTGCGTTAGAACCTGAACACCTTTCACATTACCAACTCACTATAGAACCGAATACTTTTTTTCATCATCAGCCTCCCACCGTACCGGATGATGATAAGTTATGGGATATGCAACTGGCTTGCCAGACAAGCCTGGCAAAAAATGATTATATGCAATACGAAATTTCAGCCTATGCAAAAAATGGCTATCAATGTCAACACAACCTCAACTACTGGCAGTTTGGCGATTACCTTGGCATCGGTGCAGGCGCACATGGCAAACTCAGCAACGCAAATGAACAAAAAATTACACGCAGCTGGAAAGTAAAACAACCACAAGATTATTTAGATAACGCAGCAAGCAGTAAAAGATTATCCGGTGAAAAAATATTAAGCCGTGATGATGCCAGCTTTGAATTTATGATCAATGCTTTACGCCTCAACAAAGGTTTTGAAACCGGAATTTTTCAACAGCATGTCGGTTTACCTGTTTCATCGGTAGAAAAAGCATTAAAACAAGCAGAAGAAAAAGGCTGGATCAATTGGGACTTAAAACGCATCCAACCCACTGAAACAGGCAGGCAATATTTAAATAACTTACTTGAACTTTTTATACCAGAAGATAAATAACTCGCGGACATGGGCTATGTCTGCCAGGATATAATTATTAAAATAATATCAACATGGACAAATTAAAGTGCTAAAACAAGCAATAACAGATAAAGAAATAGAGAACTGTTTTGATGTGATGTCGGAACTGCGAACGCATCTGCAAAAAGAAAAGTTCCTGAGTACTGTTCGTCTCATGGAAAATGAAGGCTATAAGCTCGCCTATATCGAAAATAACGGTAAGGTTGTTGCTACTGCAGGGTATCGTATTTACAGTAATTTATTTATGGGTAGACACCTCTATGTTGATGATCTTGTTACTTCAGAAAGTGTACGTTCCCAGGGTTATGGGGAGCAAATGATCAAATGCTTACGAAAAGTAGCCTTAAAAGAGAAGTGCAACTTCTATCATCTTGATTCGGGCACCCATCGAAGTGAAGCGCACAAGTTTTACTTCATGCAAGGGTTCACTATTGCCAGCTTCCACTTTAGTGAAAAGCTTAATGACTGATAACAAAATAAAAACAATGCTATGATTAATAAACACTCACGTATGTAACTATTAACATGACTAATAATCGCACCCATTGTAGTGACATTTATTCTTATCGCACCAAGGATGATTCTGAAATCAGGGAGCTGATGCATCCTAAGTATCATGGCAATCAAAACCAAAGTCTTGCCGAAGCGATTATCGGCCCCGGACAAACCACACATCGTCATCACCATAAACTCTCCGAAGAGCTTTATCATATTACCCAGGGACAAGGTTTGATGTTTTTAGGTGAGGAACAATTTGAAGTCAGTGTCGGTGATACCTTATGTATTAAACCCGGAATACCGCATAACATAACAAATACCGGAAACACTCCACTGCATATTCTCTGTATGTGCTCACCACCTTATAGCCATGAAGATACTGAATTGCTTAATGACAAATAACTAAAGACTGGTTTTTATATGCGCATTGGTATTGATCTCGGTGGTACTAAAATTGAAGGCATTGCACTTGATGATTCCGGTGATGAGCTCATACGCAAACGTATCGATGCACCCCAGGGTAATTATCAAAATACACTTAACGCAATTGTTGAGCTTGTTTCTTATATTGAATCTGAAACACAATTTAAAGGCAGTGTTGGTATTGGTATCCCCGGCTCCATTTCACCTAAAAGCGGTTTAGTAAAAAATGCTAATTCAGTCTGGCTTATAGGTCACGCCTTAAAATCTGATCTTGAATCTTTACTAAAGCGAGACATACGCATCGAAAATGATGCCAACTGTTTTGTTGTTTCTGAAGCCACCGACGGCGCAGCAAAAAATGCCAGTGTCGTATTCGGCGTCATTATCGGAACCGGGACAGGAGGTGGTATATATGTCAGGGGACAATCCATTATCGGTGCTAATGCTATTGCCGGTGAGTGGGGACACAATCCGCTGCCCTGGCCAACAGCTGAAGAACTTCCCGGCAGAAATTGTTATTGTGGCAAACAAGGTTGTATAGAAACATGGTTATCCGGACCAGGTTTTGCAAATGATCATCAATCAACTAATAAATTAGCGACTACTATATCAGCAAAAGAAATTGTTTTACTTGCAGGAGATGGAGATCAACCAGCCCAGGCCTCAATACAACGTTACGAAAAACGACTGGCGAAAAGTTTAGCCAGTATTATTAATGTGATTGACCCTGATGTGATTGTATTAGGCGGAGGTATGTCTAATATTCAACGTTTATACAGCAATGTTCCAAAACTATGGGATGAATATGTTTTTTCAGATCATGTTACTACGAAGTTAGTTCCGCCAAAACATGGGGATTCAAGTGGAGTTCGTGGTGCAGCATGCTTATGGCAGGCATAATGCACTTTAAGCTATTTTTATTCGCACCACATTCATAATTTCAAAATTCAGACCAGCGACAACTTCAACCGACGGGTAATAAGTGATATTCACTCTTGCACCTTTAAGATTTTTGTATTGTTGTTTTCTTTTAAACTTAAAAGGGACTTCACAATCCTCAATCATCACGGTATTCAAAATCCATTCATCTTTATCACGCTGTACATGCGAAATCACTTTCACCAGTTCAGAATGAGTCAACTCCTGGTGTTTTTTAACTAATTTAGTTGCATCTGATTGCATTTGCTTACTTCTTATAAATCTTCTTATTTGCCAAAAACTTTTTTTAATAAAGCAGTGGTTTGTTTAACCGGATCTTTTCGAATCGCGGTTTCCTCTTTGGCTAAATAATAAAACATGCCGTTAATACCTTTAGCCATAACGTAACCCGTCAGGTCATCTTTAACTTTTGGCACAAAAGGAATGGAATGGTATTGTTTGAGTACATGTTTATAAGCCTGATAAAAACCTGTTTCAGCCAATGTTTGAGTAATCAGCGGTTTCATCATACGTTTTAATGACGGCGTCATTTTCTTCTTAAAATACTGTGTTGCCGCATCATTTTTACCATTATAAATAGCTTTGATATCCTGCCAGCGCATCGTTTTTATCGCACTGAAAAATAATTTTTTCGCTTTAGGTGCAGCCACTTCTGCTGCGCGATTCATTTTTATTTCGAGTTCTTTGGTGTACTGCCCCAAGCCTAATTTATCTAACGCTTTATGCACCTTTTGCAGCTTCGCGGGTAAAGCAATATGAATGTTTTTATCATTCAAATAGCCATTCTTTTTCCCAACTTGAGCAACAACACGTTCAGATCCAATTTTTAAGGCTTCTTTTAAGCCTGCTGCAATATCCTGTTCTGTCAGCGATTTTTTATTTAAGCCCTTTAATAATTCCTGACCTGAATCAATTAATTGCTTTTGTTGTTTGTCATTTATTGCGCATGCCTGAAGTAAAGAAACAGCAAAGACAATAATCAAAAATTGATAATTTTTTTGTAAGCGCATCATATTAATTCACCTTTTCAAAAATCAAATCCCATACACCATGACCTAAACGTTGACCACGTTGTTCAAACTTTGTTAATGGACGGTAGTCCGGTCGCGGCAGGAATTGAGCTTTGCCTGCCGTGTTTTCAAAACCTTTTGATTCATTCATCACCTGCATCATATGCTCGGCATAATGTTCCCAGTCCGTTGCCATATGAAACACCCCACCTGTTTTGAGCTTCTTCCTTAACAACTGCACAAATTCTTTTTGTACTATGCGACGTTTATGATGGCGTTTTTTATGCCATGGATCTGCAAAAAACAAATAAACAGCATCGAGTGATTCATCAGCAATCATCTGGTTTAACACATCAACACCATCATCATTAATAACTCGAAGATTATTTAAGCCCAGCTTTTCAATTTGTAATAACAGGTTACCTACACCGGGACGGTGTACTTCTATACCAATATAATCCTGATCTGGATTATTTGCAGCCATTTCTGAAAGGGATGTGCCATTACCAAAACCAATTTCCAGTATTCGCGGAGCAGTACGTCCGAATGTTTCATCTGAATTTAACAGCTTGTTTTGCAGTGCCAGTCCATACAAAGGAAAAAGTTCGTTAAGTGCACGCTCCTGTCCAGCGGTTAGACGACCTTCGCGTTTAACAAAAGAACGAATACGACGAATAAATGTTTTTTCTTCAGGCATATACATTATTGGCAAAGGTATGTGTTTTTGCGCAAAGAACGCAAAGACGCGGAGGGCGCAAAGTTAAAAAGAAATTATTTACTTCTGTTATGTGATAAACCATTAAAAGTGACAAATTCTTTTTAACTTATATTTTTTCTTAGCAACCTTTGCGCCTCTGCGGCCTTTGCGATTAATTACTCTACTCTATTTAAAAAAATGTACCGTCAATGGGTGACGATGCACTGGCATAACGTTTACGTGGCATACGCCCTGCCAGATAAGCTTCACGACCCGCTTCAATGGCTTTTTTCATTGCCGATGCCATTAATACCGGATTTTTTGCTCCAGCAATAGCCGTGTTCATCAACACGCCATCGCAACCCAGTTCCATTGCAAAGGCCGCATCCGATGCTGTACCTACACCTGCATCAATTAAGACAGGCACATTTATTTCTTCAATAATAAAGCGAATGCCATATGGATTTTGCACACCTAAACCTGAACCAATCGGCGCAGCTAAAGGCATGACCGCAACACACCCCATGGCTTCCAGTTCTTTTGCAATGAGCAAATCATCGCTGGTGTACACCATGACTTCAAAATCTTCTTTTATCAGAATTTCAGCAGCTTTTAATGTTTGAATAACATCAGGATATAACGTTTTTTCATCCGCTAATACTTCGAGCTTTACCAGGTTATGTCCATCTAATAATTCTCGTGCTAAACGGCAGGTTCGTACTGCATCATCCACGGTATAACAGCCCGCGGTATTAGGTAAAATTGTGTATTTTTCAGGTGGAATGGCATCGAGTAAATTAGGTTCATCCGGCTTTTGTCCCATGTTACTGCGACGTACCGCGACAGTAACAATTTCCGCTCCACTCGCTTCAGTCGCGAGGCGCGTTTCTTCGTTGCCCGTGTATTTTCCTGAGCCCACTAATAAACGCGATGTATATGTCTTCCCTGCAATAACCAGGGGTGAATCTTGAACTGTGTCTGTCATGGTTTTACCTGTTCTTTTTTACTTTGTGTGTTATCTAATTATTTGGTTTTAAGGTAGGTCGGTTCTCATTGTGCCCCTCATTAAGAAATATCCAAGAGGGGTATCAGGCCGAGCTACATTTAATATATAAGTTTTTATCCACCTCCAACTGCATGGACAATTTCAATTTTATCACCCGCCTGAAAAGTGTGTTCGGCATAACCACTGCGAGGTACAATTTCCAGATTCACTTCCATTGCGATACGCTTCCCCGCAATGTCCATATCTTCAACCAACTGCGCGGCTGTAAGCCCGTTTTCGACCTCACGCTGCTCGCCATTAACCATAATTTGCATACAAATTCCTGAAATACTGGTCGATGGAATTTTGGATATGTTATATCCTCTAACTCAACGTCCATTAAAAAAATAAAATGACTATGCGAATTCTACCACAGCTTATACCCTGCAACACGGCTGGCACACTCGACCGCCTGTTTCGTATCCGTTGTCTGACGACACCTGATCGAGTCGCCTATCGCTATTTTGACCGGGAAACTAAAACCTGGCCAGAAGTAACCTGGAAGGAAATGGCAGATTTAACCAGCCGTTGGCAGCAAGGTCTGAAACAGGAAGGTTTAGCCAGCGGTGACCGTGTTGCCGTTCAACTAAAAAATAGCATTGAATGGATCGCATTTGAGCAAGCCGCATTAGGACTGGGCTTAGTGGTGGTTCCTCTTTATGTGGATGATCGTGCAGATAACGTGGCATACATTATCCATGATGCAGGGGTAAAAGTGCTGCTCATAAATGATGACAAACAATGGCAGGAATTATCCGTTCATATTGATGAGGATTCCTCATTAAAACGTGTTGTACTCTTAAATAATAGTAACGATGATTTAAATCAACAAAATGAGATTCTCCGTTTCGTTGATAACTGGTTACCAAAAGAAGTAACTCACCTGCAAGAACGTGGTGGTGATCCGCAAAAATTAGCCACCATTGTTTATACCTCAGGTACAACCGGACGACCAAAAGGGGTGATGTTAAGCCACCGTAATATTTTATTTGATGCTGAATCACTGCTTAAACAAATTGGTATTGATGATCCTCATACCCTGGAGTTTTTATCCTTTTTACCTTTGTCACACATGTATGAGCGTACCATTGGCTATTATGTTCCAATGATGGCAGGAGCAAAAGTCAGTTTTGCACGCTCAGTACAACAGCTTGCGGAAGATTTTCAAACCATTAAACCGACTATAATTGTTACTGTCCCCCGTATCTTCGAGCGTTTTTATGACAAGATGCAGCAAAAACTCTCCAAACAATCTATTGTTGCCCGCTCAATATTTCGTTTAGCCGTGCATGTTGGCTGGAAAAATTTTCGCTTCAAACAAAAGATAGCCTGGTTTAGCCCCATCACTATTTTAAATCCATTACTCAATAAAATTATTGCGACAAAAGTACAGCAATTACTTGGCGGCAGACTAAGACTTGCTGCCTCAGGCGGCGCCGCCCTTCCTGAAACAGTTGCCCGCACATTTGTCGGTTTAGGTATTAACATTTTTCAGGGCTATGGCATGACCGAAAGCAGTCCCGCCGTTACCATGAACAGCTTTTCATTGAATATTCCGGATAGCGTGGGTGAAATTATGCCTGGTGTCGAATTACGCATCGCTGAGAATGACGAGTTACAAATTAAAGGTGACGTAGTCATGCTCGGTTACTGGAATAATCACCAGGCCACCAGTGAAGTCATGACCGAAGATGGCTGGTTGCGTACCGGTGATAAAGCCCGTATTGATAATCGCACTGTTTATATAACCGGGCGTATTAAAGACATTTTAATTATGTCAAATGGTGAAAAAATTCCACCCGTCGATATGGAACAAGCCATCACATTAGAACAGGAATTTGAGCAGGCACTCATTGTTGGAGAAGGAAAATCCTACCTCAGTGCACTGGTTGTTCTGAACGGTGAAACCTGGCCACAGCTTGCACAGCAACATGGGCTTGATCCTCTTAACCCTGAAAGTTTAATAAATAAAAAACTCATGTCGGCTATATTGAAAAAAATCGCCACAACCCTGCATGATTTCCCCGGTTATGCAAAAGTACGACGCGTTTCCTTATCATTACAACCCTGGACCATTGAAGACGGCTTAGTCACACCGACATTAAAAATAAAACGTGCTTTAGTAGTAGATAAATTTAAGAAAAAAATTGGGAGCATGTACTGAAGTTAAATTTTTACGCTCTCACTCTTTAGCCCTACTAAAACAGGACTTATTCCTCTCGTTAACCCCCCCTTTTGTACTTTAATAACCTAAAGTAATTTTTCATTCTGACGTTAATGTAAGTTAGGGACTAAGCCCAGGGATACCCCCTGTTTTTTTTCCAGCCACAATACCCTGAATCTTAATAGGCCAATATAATTTTGGCCAATTACACTTTAATTTTGTTCGCTATAAGAAATGGAAAATAAGGCTTTTCAGAATGCAATTATTATTAAAATTTTTACAACATCATTTCTCTCTTCGACAAATTGTCTACATTGGCTTTGCTATAGTATTGGCAATGCTGGCTTTAGTTTCAATTCATACCTTTGTTAACCTTGCGGGTATAAAAACTAACGTTAACCAGGTCATTAACGAAAGTCAGCCTCAACTGCTAAAAACAATGCAGCTGGTAAATCATATAAAAGCATCCAGTAATGCGTTGAGTTCTTACCTATTAAGTAAAAATCCACAATATAAAAATAACTATGAAAGTAATCTCAATAGCGCACAAAAAATAATTTCAACACTAAAAGATACTTTTCAAAATAAAGGAGGCAAACAACAAACACTGGTAGCGGCAATAGAAAAAGATTTTTCAGAATTCTCCTTTCAGCAAAAAAATATTATTTCACTATCAGCTAATGACCAGAAAAACTTTCCCGCAATGGCATTTGCAGCAGAATTTACCAGTCCGGTTTCTCGACAAATATTACAGCATCTGACACAAATGGTGCTTTCTGAAAATGAAGAAGATACCAATTCACAACGCCGTCAACTTTTAATGTTAATGAGTGACCTTCGTTATATTTGGGCAACACTACTAAACGAACAACGTGCGTTCCTGGCTTACCGGAGTGATGTCACAATAAAAAACATGGCTAGTATAAAAGATACTATATATAAACTGGAAAATGAGATAAGCAAACTCAAAGATCTGTTTAATTTAGAGCAGGAAGATTCTTTTGAGCAGGTTACTACTCTTAGCAAGCAGTTCTTTAAATTTTCTGACAAGGTTGTTGACTTACATGGTAGTGAAAAATGGCGAACTGATATTTATATAATGGAAACGACACTTTCACCATTATTAAAAAATATAGAAGCCAGGCTTAATCAACTGGTTAATTATGATCTTACACTAAATAAACAAGCAAGTGATGAAATACATTCCACCCTACAAACTGCATTTACTTTTCTTACTATTCTTTTCATTGCTGGCTCATGCATAGGTATTTTTGTTGCCATTATTTCCAGCAAGACCATTATCATGATGATTGAGAATCTGCGAAATAATTTTTTTAAACTTGAAGCGGGTGATTTAACTACGCGTATGGATGAAAGCCTTAAGGGTGAGATAGGTGAAATTGCTGTTATCTTTAATACATTTTCCGCAGCCATGCATAGCCGAACCAAAGAAATTATTAGTTATGTCGACATACTTAACCACAATGCACATGAATTAAGACGTATTGCTAACAGCACGACAGACGGCGTTACTTTGCAACATCAGGATACGGATAGTATTGCCTCAGCAATGAATGAGGTTGTTGCGACTGTTACTGAAATTGCAAACAGTGCAGCACTTGCAGCTAGTGAAGCAAAAGCGGCACAAGTTGCTTCGGATGAGGGCTCATCTTTAGTTAAAGAAAATATTCATGCAGTAAATACTCTGGCAGCCCGTATTCAGGATACATCAACAATTGTCGATGACCTTAAACAACAAAGCTTAGCAATTGGGGATGTACTGGATATTATTGGTGGCATTGCCGAACAAACCAATCTGCTTGCTTTAAATGCAGCCATTGAAGCCGCTCGAGCGGGTGAGCAAGGCCGAGGATTTGCCGTGGTCGCCGATGAAGTTCGCACACTTGCAACTCGCACACAACAATCTACTAAACAAATATATGACATTATAAACAAACTTCAAAAAGGTTCAAAATCTTCAGTCGAGAGTATGGCTATTGCAATCGATGAAGTAGAGAAAAATGTTGAGAAAACGATAAAGGTAGGCGAAGCATTAGAAAAAATTCATCAGGCGGTCAACAGTATTAATGAAGTTAATCTTCAGATCGCCAATGCTACCGATCAACAAACAACAGCCACTGAAGAAATAAATCAAAGAATCGTCAATATCAGTAATGTCTCTTCAGAAACATTACAAGGCTGTGTAACAAGCTCTTCTGAAAGTGAGGAGCTGTATGAAATTGCAGAAAAACTCGCGGTCTTACATAAAAATTATCAAATATAAAACGATTAAAGTACTATTTAATTTACAGGTATAAAATGAAACTCAAGGATTTTTTCGGTATTGACCTGGATAAATATCCGTACGAAACAAATCGTATTTTGGATTTCTTAGGGATACGTCGAACAATTGAAAAAACGCGGCAGGTAAGTGATTTAATGAATGCTTTTGAGAAAAGCAGCCCTTATATCGATGTTGCAAAGCGCCAGCAACTAATATTATTTTTAAAACCTCTACTCAGCAAGGAATTTCTTCCTTTCGATAAACGCTTTTATACAAAAGATATTAATACCGCCAGTGACAAAGACCGTCGCTACAATGCTGAAGACAAACTACTTAAAATTGTTTTGTCAGTTGTCACCGGGGGAAAATATAACGCTCTTGTCGAAAAAGACTTTAAACCTGACATTGCTACCTTACGCACAATAAATAAAGACAGCGATGAATGCTATGATCGCTTAAAGCAAATTTTGAGCAATCACACTCGTTCAATACTGGAGCAATTTAAAATTGATAAAAAAAATATTAAACCACAAAAAACAGAGGAAAAATCATTTTTTGGAAAACTGTTTAATAAATGAATTTATTCAATATTCCAGTTGCCGATATCATCATCACTTGGTTGCCCATCCGGACCTAATGAATAAAGATCTAAATCTGTATGCGTTCCCGGATAAAGATATAAATATTCTTGTCCCCATGGATCCTTGTTAAGCTTTTTAATGTAACCACCTTTTTTATAATTTCGTGGTTGTGGTGAACCTGAAGGTTTTGTTACCAGCGCTTCCAAACCCTGATCCGTAGTTGGATACTCGTAGTTATCCAGCTTGTAAATATTAAGTGCGCTTTCCAGCGCAGTTACATCATGTTTTGCTTTTTCTATCCGCGCCTGTTCAGGACGACTCATAATTTTTGGCACCACCGCAGCCGCCAGAATACCCAGAATAACAACAACCACCATGATCTCAATTAAGGTAAAACCATGTTGATTAATTTTCTTAAAATCATTTTTCATATAACACAATCCCTATTTTCATTATTACTTTTTTCACCATAACCAGGTTATTTCAATACCCACGTTACGTGTTTCACTTCGCGGCTCATAAATGACCGTCGCAGTCGGCGCACCTCCAATGGTAACGCCAACACTGTTACTTTTCCCAATATCAATTATTTCATAATACGGCGAGACAATGAGTGAATGCTTTCTCATTTTCACTTTAATCGGGAAAGCTAAGCGTAAACCCGATTCATTACCCAGATTAACCTGGGTATTATCGTAATTATTATAGCCTAAAAAATTAACATCCATTTTCGCATTAATCATTTGCGTATGTCGAATGTCAAACCCCACTTTAACCTTTTCACTAACGTTAAAATTTGCTGCATAACCTAACAACCCATAATACCAATAATACTCCTCAAGCAGCCCCGCAACCGGATTACCATTAATATCTCGCCCGGAGAGTATTTTACGGTACCAGTAACGATAACCTAATCCAGTATAGGGTCCGTGGTTACGACCACGGGAAAAGTTAAACCCCAGTTTAAAGTGAACATCAAGAATAATCGCAATTGAATTTGTTTTAACCGGAGTGCCGCTCTGGGTTTGACCGTCATAGTTAATCGTATTTCCATACAACTTACCCACGAGCTCACCATATACCCGGTTACCACTTATTTTTAGCTTATGCAGGATCCCTGGTATAAAACCTGTTTCACCATCTAAAAAAACATTGTTATTATTATATTCTGCATAGTTAAAATACATTAAACCACCACCGATTTGATATTCAGGTTTATCAGCCATCGCGGTATGTGAAAAGACCATTAGCAAAACAAAAACAATATTACAAATATGTTGCTTATATATAAATCTCATATTTACATCAATACCCGTTTTTTCTATGCATATCCTGTCGAGTATCAACGTCTTTAATAGAAAACTCAATAGTCCAGCCTCACAAGACTATATTTTCAGGCTATACTCAAACGCCATACCCCATTAAAATGGATCTTAATAATATAAAAATGAAACTTTTATTGAAAATATCACTTGCTGTTGTTTCACTGCTTTTAATTGTCGTTATTGGATTTGCTTTTCTTTTTAACCCGAATGATTACAAAGAAGACATCATCACCCTTTTCATAGATAAAACAGGGCGTGATTTAAATATACCGGGTGAAATTTCATTATCTCTTTTCCCCTGGATTGGCGTGGAACTGGGTGAAATTAAAATCGGTAATGCAAAAGGATTTTCTAATAAACCTTTTGCTAAAATGACCCGCTTACAAGTGCGCGCAAAATTCTGGCCGCTATTCGAAAAACGTCTTGAAGCCGATACCTTAATAATAGAAGGTTTAACATTAAACCTCGCAAAAAATAAACACGGCCTGAGTAATTGGGCCGATCTAATAGAAAACAATGAGACCGCACAATCAAAAACATCATCTACTAAAAGCAAAAACAATACCAAAACAGATTCAAACGTAAATGCTCTTGCGGCTTTTGCAATTAATGGTATAAAAATTACTCAGTCACAATTTAACTGGCATGATCAACAACTAAAACAAAAAACCTCCGTTAATATTGTTCAACTTGAAATAGGACAACTCAAACCTAAAACACAAATCCCCTTTGAAATTCAATTTAACGTTCAGCAAAAACAACTCAGGGCAAAAATTAATTTCAAAAGCGGCATTAATTTTTCATCTGATTTCAAACAAGTTTCTTTTCACGACACCCGCTTAATATCAGAAATAAAACCTGCAGCACTGAAAAAAACACTGCCGCTAAATCTTACCAGCTCACTCATCACACTTAATCTTGACAAACAAACGGCTAACAGTAAAAACATTGCATTATCAACGACTGATGCCAGGTTAAACATTAATATGGTAGCAACAAAAATACTGTCCAAACCCCGCATGAAAGGACAACTCCATATTGAAACGTTGAACCCACGTACGGTTGCAAAAAATTTCGATATTACCTTGCCAGACATAGCAGATAAAAACGTATTAAAAAAACTCAATGCAAAACTTGATGTTTCCGCCACATTAAAAAAAGTCGCTTTATCCAGTATTAATATCACTCTCGATGATACTCAATTAACAGGAAATGCAGTCATTCAACTTGCCCCTGTATCATCTGTAGTCAATTTAAATATAAACCATATTAATGTTGATCGTTATTTACCCGCTCCGGATACTCGTAATAACAGTACAAAAAAATCCAAAGCCACAGCAAAAAATGCAGCCTTAAAAGCAGCGTTAATTCCTGTTGCATTATTAAGTAAAGTTAATCTTGATGCCGATGTTAAAATCAACAAATTACAAATTAAAAAAACACATTGGAAAAAACTGCATCTTGTCACACACGCAAAACAAGGCAAGGTACAAATCAAACCATTAAACCTGCAAGGCTATGGTTCAACGATTAAAAGCGCCTTACAACTTCAAACCAAAGAAAAGAATGCATCCGTCTCTGCCAGCCTGACAATTAAAACACTAAAAATAGGCGAGTTACTAAAAGATTTTATGGGTGAAAAAAATCTACAGGGGCTGGCATCCATTAATGCAAACATCAACACAAAAGGTATTAGATTAAATCAGTTAAAACAAAACCTGAATGGCAAGCTTCGCTTTAATTTAAAAGATGGCATCATCAAAGGCTTTGATCTTGAACATGAAATAAAAAAACTGGAGGCAAAAATTCATCGCAGAGCCGAACCCGCTGCTCCATCACCATTACAAACAAAATTTACTAATCTTAGTGCCAGCGCTTTAATCAAAAACGGAATTTTAAATAACAAGGATCTACGTGCAGCAACCCCTTTCACTCGTATCATTGGGCAAGGCAGCATCAACTTACCCAGGGAACAGCTCAATTATGTCGCAACCGTTAAATTAACCAATTCAAGAAATATCAAAAACAACACACCCTTTGAAAAAATGAATTCAATTCCTTTAGATGTTCATATTAGAGGCACTTTTGATAAACCTGATATTAAAGCAGACTTCCAAAAAGCCCTGGGTCAACTGCTAGATAAAGAACTCAAAAAACAAGAACGCAAAATTAAAGAAAAAATTAAAAAAGATTTAAATAAAGAACTACAGAAAAAACTGGGTGACGAACTTAAGAAACTCCTGAAATTTTAATCCGGGAAAAAAAGCTACCGTTCCACTACTTAAAAATACTATTTCAAAATGAATAAAAATCACACATTTAGCCAGAAATTACTGAACTGGTATTCAGTTCATGGTCGCCATGATCTGCCCTGGCAAAAAAATCGAAGCTTATACCGCGTTTGGGTTTCCGAAATCATGTTACAACAAACGCAAGTCATAACGGTCATTCCCTACTTTGAACGATTCTTGACACGATTTCCTGACTCACGTTCACTGGCTGATGCCAGTCAGGATGAAGTACTGCATCTCTGGACCGGGCTGGGGTATTACGCACGCGCACGCAACCTGCACAAAGCTGCGCAAGCGATCCGCGATAACTACATGGATCAATTTCCGGATAAATTTGATTCCGTATTAGCTTTGCCCGGTATAGGGCCTTCAACCGCCGGGGCAATACTGGCTCAGGCTTTAGGTCAACGACATGTCATCCTTGATGGTAATGTGAAGCGAGTACTCACTCGCCTTTATGCTATTGAAGGCTGGCCGGGTAAAAAATCAGTCGAAAATCAATTATGGGAGTTAGCGGCATCACTGACTCCTGAGCAACACCTTACTGACTACACCCAGGCCATTATGGATCTGGGGGCAACCGCCTGTGCTCGCAAACCAGACTGTCCTGCCTGCCCGGTCACTGACTTATGCTCTGCCCACCAGCAAGGTAATGTTACAAACTACCCCACACCTAAAAAGCGCAAAACACTGCCAATCAAAGCAACTCAAATGCTTTTACTGAAAAATGAAGCTGGTGAAGTGCTATTACAACAACGTCCTCCCAGTGGCATTTGGGGTGGACTCTGGAGCCTGCCTGAATACCCACAAAACAATGAGACCGATATTAATCAATGGTGTGAGCAGCAATTAGGGCTGATCATTGATGACTTCGAAAACCAGCCTGTTTTCCGCCACACATTCAGTCATTTTCACCTTGATATCACCCCTGTCGCCTGTCGGATAAAAAGCCCTGCAAATCATGTGATGGAAGCAACAAACAGAGTCTGGTATAACACCCAACGACCAGAGTCACTGGGGCTACCGGCACCAGTACTGAAAATTTTGAATCAGCAATAGGAATAGAATAATGGGCAAAATGGTAAATTGTGTAATATTGAAAAAAGAAGCTGAAGGCCTGGACAGGGCACCGTATCCTGGTGAAATCGGCCAGCGAATCCTGGAAAACGCCAGTAAAGAAGCCTGGGCTATGTGGATGAAACAACAAACGATGCTCATGAATGAAAATAAACTCAGCCCGATGGATCCCAAGCACCGTCAATTTCTGCTTGATGAAATGGAAAAGTTCTTCTTTGGAGAAGGCTCTACCAGAGTTGACGGCTACACGCCAGAATAATCAACTTGACGTCAGGCTCATGATCACGTCTAATACGCCGCTGTTGGCCGGATAGCTCAGTCGGTAGAGCAGAGGATTGAAAATCCTCGTGTCCCTGGTTCGATTCCAGGTCCGGCCACCACTTTTAAGTTCATTTGACAGGATTAATGACAAATTCCCAATATTGCCTGCTACCATCCGTCTTATGCCAACATCATCCCTGAAAATAAATCAACGAATTGAAGCCGTCTGTGAAGCCGGTTGTGAAGCGGTTCGCGCATCTATTCAAACGCTGGAATCCGGCCACCAGGTAGCATTAACTGACGACCTCAGCCCGGAAGAATGTCAGCAAGTCCTTTTTGAGTTAAAAACTCTCATGTCGGTTTACGACAACGACCATTAAAGCTTTACCCCTTGATCTTGTAAATTATATCGTTACACTCCGATTAATCTGCGAGCTAAAATTATTTTCTGATGTAATACTAAAGCTTCAATATCTGTTAAATCATTAACATTACAAATGCAGCTATTTGCAAAAATAGTTATTTATATGTGTTGAGCAATACAAAACGTATAATTTTCAATCTTGCATTAACCACAACATTCCTTTATTTGGTGTAAGCGCCTTCTGAAGAATTCTTTTGTCTGGATGTGTACCATAAGTTAGTAATAGATAGATATCAGACACTAAGCTTCTGTTGTTCGCATAAAATGAATGCCCAAAGAACTGGGCAGGAATTTCTCTCCTTGTATCTACGGTGTCAAGACCATTCATTAACACAAAGTTTTGATCGGATGAATCACCAGCTCTAATCCTCGAATTATTATTAATGAAATAATTAAAAGCTCTCGATACTTTAAGAACATAATCGTTATCGGATGAATAAAGCGTCATTCTCTCTGCAAAACGTTTAAGTTTGTGTGATTCCATGTTGGTCATAAATTCTTTCTTTTCAATATCTGGTGCAGCAAAAATAATTTGATTAAAAATATTATTTTTCGGTCTATTTTTGAATAACCCTATATCCTTCTTCATTCTCTTATCTAAAATAACCAATGCATTGGATAGAATATATCCACCCATACTATGAGCTATAATGTGAATTTTTTTGTTTGAACTCTGGGCAATGTTTTGTAAGAAATCGGCAAAGTGTGAAAAATTTATTTTTGCATTTTTTTGATCGACAGCATATTTAGTAAATTTCCCACCCGACGGCCAACTAAAAAAGACTGATTTACCAATATAATTCGTGTCATGGGCTAACTGTGCAGTACGGATAGCTGCATCTTTAAAAGGAGTATTAAAACCATGTATAAAAATAACGATATCATCTTTAGATATATTTTCTTTAAATTTTAACCAGCCAATATCATTTTTAAGATATGAAATACTCATACCTGTTGTTTCACCTATTGGCTTAGTAAAAGGAATCTCCACTTTGACAATACCGTATTTAATTACGTTTGATGAACGATTATCAGTATCATATCTAAATTTATTTCTAGAACATTTTTCATTGGGAAATGATACATCATTTTTACTGCATCTATCATAACGTGTTGTTCCATAATAGACTGTTTTCTCATAATAACTTTTAGCTATTATTTCACCATCATCGTTTAATGGAGCAGAATTATATTTTTCCGAAATCTTATTAATTTTTGGTTTTGATGCACAACTCACTGAAAAAATAATAATAACTAGTAGAAATAATTTGCCTGTTTCTTTAAGAATCATTAGTGGTAAATCCTTATAATTGTTTAATGGTGACAGTGAGTTAGAAAGAAAACGGCCTCATTTAATTGAATCAAGGGGTTAGAGCATTTGATTTTCATAAGGCATAAGGTGCCGGAGGGATTAAATTTTATTAACGACTTTTAATTTAACAGAATTTTAGGTTTTAATTCAATATTTCAAGTGTTCTAACCCCTTGATTTTTCCTTGATTTTTGACCCCTTGATTTTTTCTACGTCTTTTGATTTTGACTTTAGGGGCGGCGATCCTGATAAAGCTTTAATAAAACCGGATGCACTTTTGAGAGCAATAATAGAATAAGCGAATAACGGCTCGACATATTAAGCGAATAATGCTACAACATAATAAGCGAATACAAGCGCAACACAAAAAGCGAAATATAGGATGATTGGTCATGGCTAAACCATCTGAAAAACTGGCGGAATCACTCGAAATACTGCACCAGCTTCAAGAACAAGGCAGTGTTGCCATACGTTCTGCCGACTTAACACGCACCCATAGAGAGCGCCTATGCAAGAATGGCTTCCTACAAGAGGTCATCAAAGGCTGGTACATTCCCGCTCGCCCCGATGAAACAACCGGAGAAAGTACGGCATGGTATGCCATATTTTGGCCGTTTTGTGCTGCCTACCTTGAACACCGTAAAGACAAAGATTGGTGCCTCTCCCCCGAACAATCACTCTTATTACATGCAGAAAATTGGACAGTACCGAAACAACTGTTAGTCCGCGCCACTAAGGCACGCAATAATATCACTGCTTTACCACATGGTACGTCGCTGCTCGATGTTCGCGCTGCACTACCCGATAGCAAGGATATTATCCTAAAAGATGGGCTGCATCTATTCTCACTACCAACCGCATTAGTTGCCTGTGCACCAGGATTTTTCAAGCAATACCCTACCGATATGCGTGCTGCACTATCAATAGTAGGCGATGCATCCGAAGTGTTAAATCAATTATTAGAAGGTGGACACAGTACCATTGCGGGACGGCTGGCAGGAGCCTTTAGAAATATTGGTCGTGATCGTATTGCAGACGATATTGTTAATGCCATGCGTTCAGCTGGCTATGAAGTCCGTGAGAATGATCCTTTCGAGACTCAAATCCCAACAGCACTTGCTGCACGAGAACAGTCCCCATACGTTAACCGCATCCATTTAATGTGGCAGGCCATGCGAGGTGAAATTATCGAACGCTTCCCTGTTGCCCCAGGTATTCCAAAAGATATTAAGGTATACCTTAAACGAGTCGAGGATATTTATACGACGGATGCTTATCATTCCTTATCAATTGAAGGTTACCGCGTGAGTCTGGAATTAATTGAACGGGTTCGTAGTGGCAATTGGAACCCAGATACTAATCCAGAAGATCAAAAACACAAAGATGCGTTGGCAGCACGAGGCTACTGGCAAGCCTATCAAAAAGTTCGCGATAGCGTTGAACAGGTATTACAAGGAAACGATGCGGGTACAGTTGCAGATGAAGCGCATCGAATTTGGTATCGGGAGATGTTTGCTCCAGGTGTCACAGCAGGTCTTTTGCGTCCGGCTGATCTTGCGGGTTACCGTAACGCGCCCGTTTATATTCGCCGTTCAATGCATGTACCACCAAGCAGTGAAGCAGTCCGCGATGCCATGCCTGCACTTTTTGATTTACTGCGTGAAGAAACAGAGCCTTCCGTTCGTGTAGTACTCGGACATTTTATTTTTGTGTACATCCATCCGTATATAGATGGTAATGGTCGCATGGGACGATTTTTAATGAATGTGATGTTGGCCAGTGGTGGCTATCCATGGACGATTGTTCAAGTAGAAAAACGTGATGATTATATGGCTGCACTGGAAGAAGCAAGTGTGAACCAAAACATAGTGCCCTTCACTGATTTTCTTGCACAACTTGTTGATGATGGGTTAAAAGGAAAATCTGAACCGAAACTTCCAGCATAAGAATACTAGAAGTATAAGTAAGTTCGGTACATGAGGAACTAATTCGGTGACCCCATTGGATTGGTGTCAACGACACGCATTAATTTCGCTGGATGAGTCGCTGTATGAATCTCCTACAACTTCTTGATGGAAACCTGAGTGTATATCTATGTTGATGTCAGGTTTGCGTGACCTAACATCTCCTGGATATAACAAATATCCGCTCCATTATCTAGCATGTGTGTCGCCATCACATCACGGAATAAATGACACGCACCTGGTTTATCAATTCCCACGGCCTCCTTGTGCTGGGAAAGGAGCCGGAGGGATTAAATATTAACCAACCTGCTTTTTCTGTCGCCCGCGTGATATTTGACCCAACTTAAGACTAAACTTAACCTCGATTTCTTTTCAAAACCTCTCACCACCTACCGGATAACATAAACACAGAGATGGTTAAAATTTAGGAGAGTAGGCAAGAGGAATTTCACCTCAAGCCTCTCGCAGAACCGTACGTGATACTCTCGCATCATACGGCTCCCATTATCCGAT
>VAPK010152754.1_pt1 | contig 21682 bp, 18 predicted proteins | sample 3395031 | NCBI WGS metagenome assembly VAPK01 (sample SAMN08290443, study PRJNA428436) | hydrothermal vent metagenome | isolation source: Deep-sea hydrothermal vent chimney 1 | place: Pacific Ocean: Juan De Fuca Ridge
CGGTATCCCCCTCTAAAACCCCTTTCTTTTCCTTACCACCACTATCTAAAGCGGTATATTCAAACGCACCCATAAATTGATTGGCCTATTTAATTTTCATAACCTCGCGGGCTAGCCCTCTTGTGTCACTCGCAACACTTCTTCTAAAGAGGTTTCGCCCTTTAATACGCGTCGCATACCATCTTGGCGAATGCTTTTAGAATGTTTTCGAGCTTGCCCTTCCATGATATGTTCGCCCTTGCCGTCATGAATCATGGTTCTTAATACTTCATCGATTTCGATTAATTCATATATCCCAGTACGCCCGCGATAACCTAAATCGTTGCAGGCGGCACAACCGACCGGTTGATAAATAGTCGGTTGACTCTCTGCCTCTTCACCTAAAATGCGGCAGTCATTAGCATTGGCTGTTACCAGCTGTTTACACTCATTACACAACAATCGAACCAAACGTTGTGCTAACACACCGAGTAAACTGGAGGATAATAAGAAAGGTTCAACGCCCATATCGCGCAATCGAGTCACCGCACCCACCGCGGTATTGGTATGTAAGGTAGACAACACAAGATGGCCCGTCAAACTGGCTTGCACAGCAATTTCTGCGGTTTCTAAATCACGAATTTCGCCCACCATCACCACATCAGGATCTTGTCGCAAAATGGCCCGCAGTCCACGTGCAAAGGTCATATCCACCTTGGTATTTACATTGGTTTGACCTACCCCGTCTAAATAATATTCAATGGGATCTTCAACGGTCATAATATTACGTTTACGATTATTCAAGCGAGTCAGTCCCGCATATAATGTCGTCGTTTTTCCTGAACCTGTTGGCCCCGTCACCAACAAAATACCATGGGGTTTATGGATGATACGGTTCATCATATTAAGGTTTTCAAGCGACATACCTAGGTGTCCTAAGTCCATACGACCGGCTTGCTTATCCAACAACCGTAATACCACCCGCTCGCCATGCCCGGATGGTAACGTCGAAACCCGAACATCCACCGCACGTCCGGCAATGCGCAAGGAAATACGCCCATCTTGCGGTAAACGCTTTTCGGCAATGTCCAATTTAGCCATGACCTTAATGCGTGATACGATCAGTGACGTAATGGCGCGTTGTTGCTCTAACACTTCGCGCAATACACCATCGACTCGCAATCGTACCACCAACCGATTCTCAAATGGTTCAATGTGAATATCCGATGCATCCTCTTTGATAGCTTCGGTTAATAGCGCATTAATTAATCGAATAATCGGCGCATCATCTTGGGTTTCCAATAAGTCTTGTGGCTCAGCCAGCTCTTTGGCGACACTGGACAAATCAAACTCATCACCAAATTCGTCGGCCATTTGCATCGCCTGCTGCGAGCCTTTTTCATAAAGCTCCCGTAGCATTTGATCAAATTTGTCTTCATCAACCCCATGGATTGACAAAGACTTTTGCACATACCGACGCAATTCGCTCAAAGCTAACAACGTCACTTTCGGCCCACAATAAATGACCGCGTCTTGCGGCGACTGACTAGCGATCAGCACCTGATGACGTTTAGCAAACGCAAATGATAATGAGCGCTCAACAGGTAAAGACGCTAAAATTTCGTTGGTGCTCGGCGCAGGCACCGATGGCACACTCAGCACAGGTGCATTCATATTGAGTCACATTTAAAAGAAATCATCATCAAAACCGGTATTTTCGGTTTCATCTTCATTATTATCCTGGCTCTCTGGGGTTATCTTGGGCGGCTCAGAAAACCCTTTATCGAGCGTACTCGATGATGGGGTGTTTTTGGGAACATTCTCTAAATCCTTGCTCACGTATTCTTCGATAGAAGGTAACAATGGCGCATCTTTGTTCGTCATAATACCATTATTATCACCGCGCACCATCAATTGCTGGGCACGCAAAAAATTATACTTACTGTTGGTCACGGCAGTCGTCACCGCCGCATCCCGTAAAATCACTGGCCGTAAAAAAACCATTAAATTGGTTTTGTCTTTGGTGGTTCGATTATAACGAAATAAACGACCAATCAAGGGCAAATCACCCAATAAAGGCACTTTTTGCACACTTTCATTCTGGTCGTCGGTAATTAAACCACCTAAAATAACGGCATCTCGGTCATTCACCAAAACGCTGGTTTTTATTCTGCGCTGGCTGGTCACCAAATTCGCCTGCCCCGCCGTCCCTGAAGTAATCGAGTCAACCGTTTGCTCGATATCCAGTTTTATGGCGTCTCCTTCGTTAATCTGTGGTTTGACCTTTAAACTGATACCAACCTGCTTCGATTTGAATGTCGTAAAAGGATTCGTGACACCCGAACCTCCCCCAGGGGATGTAAAACTACCACTGGGCATGGATACTTCTTTACCGACAAATATTTCGGCTTCCTCATTGTCCAGGGTAACAATATTGGGGGTAGACAATAAATTGGCCGCGCCTTCACCGGCGAGCGCATTAATGATGGCCGCAAAACTATAACCTCCTTCGCTAAAACGCCCTAAACCTAAAGTCAGTCCCTGACCAATCGGAGGAATCGTGTTCGCACCACTCGCAATGGTACCAAGCAAATTGACAATATTATTTGAGCCAAAACTTGAAACCCCCACCGGCTTAGAACCCGGATCACTGCCACCGGCCACCCATTGCACCCCTAACTCTGAAGTACGGCTGGATGATACTTCAGCAATCACGGCCTCCACCAACACCTGTGCTCGCCTGATATCGAGTTTTCGAATCACGGTTTCCAAGGAACGAAAAATATCAGGGGCCGCTGTGATCACTAATGCATTAGAACTTTCATCCGCTTGAATATTAAAATTGGTGGACGCTTGCGATGTGGCACGTTTGCGACCTTTAGTTTTACCTTTCGCTTTGGTTTTACCAACACCGGTCAATACCGCAACTAAATCTTTTGCTTTGGCGTAGCGCAAATAAATCACGTGAGTATTACCAATTGTCTCTGAGGGCGTATCGAGATGGGCAATAATGGCTTTTAAAGACAAACGTACCGTTTTGTCCCCGCCAATTAAAATACTATTGGTCCGCTCATCCGCCACTAAGGTGGGTATTCCCACCTTCGGGTCCTTTTTTTTGGTTTGCTGACGTAAAGCGGTCAGTATTCTAACAATCTCACTGGAGGAAGCATGCTCAAGTTGTACGATCTCAATTTCGCTGCCACTGGGTTCGTCAATTTTTTTAATGATTTTCATTAACCGCTCAATATTATTCACCCGATCCGCAATGATTAACGTATTGGTTTGAGCATGCGCCGCTAAATGACCTTGCGGTGGAACCAGTGGTCGTAAAATAGGTACTAACTGGGCCGCCGCAATATGTTCAATACCCACCACTTGCGTTACAATTTCGTCGCCTCGCCCTTTGGATGGCGTACCACTGTGTTTAGCATCAGCATCCGGTACAATTTTTATGACACTGCCCGCAGGTACCGCCGCAAATCCATGCACTTCTAACACCGCCAAAAAAACCTGGTAAACTTGTGCTTTCGTTAATTTTTTAGTGGAAGAAATAACGGTAATCTTACCCTTTACCCGAGGATCAACGATGAAATTTTTACCGGTAATTTCGGCAACCGTACCGATGAACGCGTTAATATCCGCCCCCTTCATGTTCAGCCCGCCTTTAGCAAACACCGGCGGCGATAAACAAATCAATAACACCATCAACAAGACAGTTTTATCACCTAGTCGCCGGAGATTCACATTCATTCGAAACAATTTATTTTCTGTTGTTAACATTGCTAAAAAACCTTAGGTTTCAAACATAAAGGTTAGTCATACCGATATGCAATCGTGTCAATAATAAAATTAGAAGGCCTGTTATATCAATTGAGTGGAACAACCATCGATTGTGATACCCCATCTCTTAGCACATCCACAGTGATTTCTGAGGCATCGGCTAAGTCTTGCATCACCTCCAAGCCTTTTAGCGGACTATCTAAGGTAATTCCATTCACTGAAGTCACCACATCCCCTGAACGAAGACCAACATCAGCCATAATGCGTTTATCCTGACCGGGGAAAATCCGGTATCCTTGTAATTTGCCACCCCGCCGAAAAGGCTCCGCGCGTAACACATTCAGCATGGACTGCGGATCATTAATTAATTTATCTCGATAAGTACGTAATGTTTGCCGCGCCCGTGGAGACACCGTGGTAGTTGAAGCTAATGGTTGCCGGCTAGATGGACGACGTGAGGAAACGGCAGAGCGTGAAGAGCGCATATTCGAACCCGAACGCGTTTGGGCTTGTCGCCGATTATTGGTGGGCAACTGATCCTGAGGCAAACGCAGTGTCTCAAATCGGTTATTATGTAATAATATAATTCTATCTTGATGAATTTCTTTAATTATCGCCCCTCCCGGCAATGGTTTCTCATCATCATCAACTCGGTAAAACTCCTCGTTACCCACACGATCCGCAATAATCGCCCAGGAACTTCCAGGATCATTGGAGGCAAAAACACCGCGCAATGTCAAACGAAGCTGGGTATCCGGAGCAATCTTAGGCGTCGGTGGTGGCGGCGGTTTTGGCTTGTGGGTTTCGACCTGGCCAAACAAATGCAAACTCGCCACCGATTGCATCTGAAATGCATCCTCATTAGCAACTTGGGTGGCATTTTTAGTTTTTTGTACTCTCAGAGGCGGGGCCGCCTGAAACTCTGGCGAAGGAATCACCATCCATGTCAAACTCGCTAAGCTATAGGCTACTACAATCAGTAAAACGATATTAGCAAATAGCGGCAAGCGTTCATTAATTTGCCTTAAACTAAAAGGAAACCGAATATCTTTTACGCTCATCAACCGCATCAGGTTTCTATACTATTCCTTGAAATTCTCTTAAATATTGCGCATCATACACAACACAAACTTACAATTCACCCACAATTGAGCAACAACCTTTGGATACGACTCTTTAATCGCTTAGATAGTTTCGATTTGCCCACATTCCTCGCAAATATAGCCAACAACAGACAACGAAGCAGATCAGCTTGTGTTCCCATCCATCAACCCTAATATACTCGTTAACCAATCCCACGACTCATCTAAAAGCTTAAAAATCACACGACAGCAACTTAACAAGCAACGACAAAATCGAGCGAATCATTGCATAAACGATAGTACGAAGTGATTTCGTCTTTGGATTAATAAAGCAAAAATTACTCCATGTGAACATAAAAGGGAAAGATGACAATGACAAGTGACGAGAGAATCTAGTACGGCATCAACGGAGTCTTGGATGCTATTGGCGGGAAATTTTTATGGTATAATCACCATAGCGTCCCGCAGAAAGATAGGGCTCGGGGTCAGGTGTGCTTGATATATGTACGGTATAAGTGCCGGTCGAATTCGCAACAAAAGTGACTTTTGAAGATAACGCAGAGGCATTGTTTTTGACCCGAGATTCACCACACAACGCGTCAAAAGTACGATAAGCATTCTCGAGCTGGTCATCGTTATCCATCACCACCGTGGTACTCATTGTCAAGTTATTGTCGCCTGGCGGTAACACTTTAAGATAGGTATCTGCCCCACTTCTTAAATTAAATGTTTCCACTGTATAGCTAACACCCTGAAATCCATCAAATGCAAGGATATCAACATCAGGCACTCCATCCGCTTGATATAGCGTATGAGTTTCTTCTCGACCTAATCCAATTTTTCGAATATTCGATACCTCATTATCAAACTCATAACGATCTTCGGTATAAAAAACCTGGCGATGTTGAAAAATGTTTTCCATCGCTCGCTGTGCTAACAAATTAGGGTTGTGCTGCGCCAACCAACCGTCCCAAAAGGCTTCTAAATTAATCGGCGTCGATATACTAGGCAACTGATGGTAAAAGACATCCCATACCGCTTGCATACCTTTTTCTTGAACGATATCCCAAAGTATTTTCGCCACCGCAATCTCATTCGACGCATAAATATAAGTGGTATTGCCCACCGCCGCAATATCTATCGCAATCAGCGAGCGATTACCCGCCGTATCAATGTAAGTCGTGCTCGGAATACCTTCTGCGACAGACAATAGCTGGCTTCGTTGCTCATCAGCGGCTAACCAGGATTTGATCGCCATCGGAAAAAAGTCCCCCCAGCCTTCACTCCAGGATAATCGCAAATCTAAATCATTACTGGACAATAAATGACACCCCCCCGGTGAATCATCTTTCGAAAAATGCGCGGCAACAAAATGACCGAACTCATGCCACAATACATCATCGTCAAATTCATCCGTATCGCCAAATATCCCTTCATTGTAAATATAAATACCCGCCCCCTGTTGGCAATAAGCGCGATCTTTATTGGTGCAAAAATAAGTGCCTCGCGAATTATTTGGCTGCCAATACGCCGCCAACGCAGGTATCCTATCACTGATCAACGTATTAACAAATTCTCCACCAATAAGAAAAACATCTAAAATATTAAACGCCGCGACGGCCGTATTCTCATCATCAATGTCCATTAGCACGTCAGCTGCCGAAGTCGTAATATCAATGGCTTGCGTCACCGCATATAAATTACCCGATAAATCATTCACCTCAAATGAATAACCGGACTGATCATCGGTTTTGCTAATCACCCGAACGGTATAGCGATCAGGAACGACGGAGGTAAATACAAAACGCCCTGAATTATCTGTGCTTACCGTCTGTAAAATACGCCCCGCTTTGGACACTAAATCAACTAAAGCAAAACGGACAGATTTGAATATCTGTTTGCTTCTATTGCTGCCCTGATTACTGTATTCTCTATCCTGATAGCGTATGACACCCGTCACATTGACTGCAGAGCTATTCACGATCATTGTCAACGGCGTACTTACCCCATAGGCCGTTGCGACAATACTTGTTGAACCATCAGCAACCGCACTCACCAAACCACTTTCATCAACCGTTAAAATGTCCGTATTCTCGCTTTGCCACTGAATTTTTGGCTGAATGGCCAAAGGTTCGCCATTGGCCATATTCACCTGCGCAGAGACCCGACTCTGACTCCCAATTTGTCTAAGATAATCTATCGCCGTCAATACCGATACATTGATGGCACCCGTGTACACAAACATATCAACCGTTTCAGTAAAACCATTCGCCGACACAGAAATCACCGCCCGCCCATCACCCATGGCCGTCAATAACCCTTCATGGTTCACATCGATCACCGCCTTATTAGACGTCGACCACTGGAACACCGACAAACTCGCCGGTGGTTCACCTTGCTCATCCGTCATCTGTACATTCAGTTGTTGTTGAGCTCCCAATTGTCTAAATAACAAGGGGGCCTCTGAAGGTATAATTTTAATCACTGGTGAGGACAGGCTCGCATCGGTTTGGGCGACCGAATCATTGCTCGAATGTTGACAAGCCATTAATGCCAACAACAAACCAAACATCGCGCCATAGGAGCCTATTTTAGAAAACCTGACTTTCATGACGTTATTTCAGTGAATGCTCGACCACAAAGCGTCCATGACGTTGTACACGTTGATGGGAGGGTTGTGGCTTAAGCTGATGCATCAATGCTGGAAACGAGAACACAGTGCTCGCGCCATACTGTAAACCCTCAAGGGTTTGCATAACGGCATTGACGGTTAACGGTTGACTTAGCGACTTAGCTAATCGCACAGTAAAAGGAAAAGTACTCATTTCACCAGCGCGCAGTTCACCTTGCCAATATACTTGCCCAACAAGTCGATCAACACCGACAGGTAAATTTATTATGTAAGAAAAACGATTGGCATCAACTTTAGACAGGATTTTCAATACAAAAGACACCTTAGCACCCGGCTCAATCTCATCTTGTGTAGTCAGGCTCATCACGATCGGTGCGCGGGGTTTACCCATCGACCACGGCCCTGCCCAACTCATTGGCGCACAGAGCAACATGATTAAAAGCAAGTGTATTTGAGGTATCCCCATAAGCTAAGCAATTACCCTTTATCTTTTCACAAAATCATCCATTACGGACAAATATATCGGTCGCTTAAAGGAACTTTTAATATTATTTTAAGAAAAAAGAGGAAACTAAAGGATAACTAGCGATTACATTGCGAGTACCTTCGTTTGATACCCCAGCCTTTGCTTGGCAAACTGATTAACATGCTCCAGTCATGCGAGTTAAAAAATTAAAACCGCAACCAACCTTCATTGTTTCACCTAACAACCAAAAAAATTGTTAATTTTTGTTAACAAAAACTTTTCCAATCAATTAATTTTAGCCTTTGCCGATTAATAGCTGGGAGGACACCGAAACATTTTTCTCATTCGAATTCATATCAATTAACAATCAAAGGGCTATTTGCATGGCAACAGTTTTAGTGGTCGATGACGATCCAAGTATATTAATGACATACTGTAAATACCTGGATAGAGCAGGTTATCAAACATTACGAGCCACCGATGCTCAAAGCGCCCTAACCATGCTCGAAACACAAAGCCAAGATGTTGATATCATCCTATCAGACGTTCAAATGCCTCACATGGATGGCTATCAATTTTGCGAAAAGCTCAAAGATGACTTTTCCACCGCTGATATTCCACTCGTTTTCACCTCCGCTCATGCTGACTTGCAAGAAAAAATGAGAGGTTATTCAGTAGGCGCTAATGATTATCTAAGCAAACCGGTTGACCCTTCAGAATTAAAAATTAAAATCGACCATCTACTCGAAAATAAACAAGAAAACGATAAACTAAATCAGCAAATCAATGACTCAATGAGCACCGCCATGCAAGCGATGAACTATTCCAGCGGCCTGGGACAAGTGCTGGAATTTTACAATAGCAGCCTCAATGCTAAAACCTTTGAAGAGCTGAGCCTCAATGTCTTTGAAATGACTCAAGCACACGACCTTAAATGCAGTCTTTATATTTTAGCACCTGAAAAAACCTATACGTTTGGTGATCAAAATACGGTTAGCCCACTGGAAAAAAATATTATAGAACTCGCTCGAAAACAAAGTCGTTTTTTTGATTTTAAAAATCGAACCGTGATTAATTACCAACAATTTTCACTCTTGATAAAAAATATGCCATGGCATGAACCTGAGCGTTATGGCATGTTAAAAGATTTATTAGGTACGCTCTGCAATGCCATCGAATCATGCATTAATAGTTTACTTAAGGACAATGCGCTGGCGCAGAAAGATGACCTCATTACAACAGTAATGAATGCCATGGAAAACATAGAAAAAACCTTTAAAAAAATTCAAACAGATAACCGGCAATCGATTGATGACTTAACTGAAGATTTAGAAGAAGCCATGATGACATTAGGCCTAACGGAACCTCAAGAAAACAATATCAGACAAATTGCTGAAAATTGTTTAGAACGTACCAATGAAATATTTTATCAAAGCATCGTTATCAATGAGGAGTTTGAAAAAGTAACAGAACAATTAGCTTCAGAAGTCAATAAGACAGTAAATTAAGGAGGAGCTTCAGCAATAAAAATCGCTCGCTGCGGGGCAGGTAAACCTTCTACCGTTAGCAAAGCATCATCAGAATTAAGAAAATTTGCTAACGATTCGAATGTCATCCATGACGTTGCGCGCTGTTCTTCAATTGAGGTTTTATTCGTGTCAACACAGCGAACATTGACCAATCCACATCGTTTCAGCCAAGCTTCCAGGGTCAAACACGTCGGAATAAACCACACATTACGCATTTTTGCATAGCGTCCCTCAGGCACTAATACATGCCCCTGCTCGCCGTCAATGACCAAGGTCTCTAATACCAGCTGACCACCGGGTCGCAAACAGTGTTTTAATGACAACACATGATCTATCGGTGATCGACGGTGAGACAGCACGCCCATGGAAAATACCGTATCAAACACCGCTAAGGTATTAGGCATGGCTTCCATTGTGAGAGGCAATACCGTCAAAGGAAAAGGAGGAAGATATCGTGACAAAGCAAAAAATTGGCATATAAACAACAAGGAAGGATCAATGCCTACCACCAATTTGGCTTGCTCTCCCAACATACGCCAACAGTGATATCCATTGCCACACCCCGCATCTAATACCAAACGATTTTTCAATGGCTCAATATACGGATAAAGCCGGTCCCATTTCCAATCCGATCGCCATTCACAATCAATGTTGATACCAAATAATGAATACGGCCCTTTCCGCCAAGGCTGCAAAGCCAATAATAAGGTTTTAAGCAATGCTTGAGTTAACTCATCGCCGTCCTGTGATCGTCCGATGGTAATGTTTGATGAGCGAAAATCATAACTCGATGGCGTCAATGCTGGCAACTGCGCTAAGACCTGTCGCCAGCGTACTAAATTGCCATTATTTGTCTGTAACAGCGCCTTATCAACATCAGAACAAAGCGTAGTTAACCAAGGCTGTAAGGCAGAATCCTGCACGGTCTGGTAAAAACAGGTGTAATCAATCATTTTTGTGCAAACAAGGTCACAAAATTAAAACACTGAAAAATTTGCTCAACACGCCGAAAGCCCGCCTGCTTCAAACGCGTTTGATGTTGATTTAAGGTTTCTGTGCTCAATACCTTTTCCAAGGCTTGGCGTTTTTGACTGATTTCAAGATCACTGTAACCGTTAATTTTTTTGAAAGCATGATGTAAATCAACCAATAATGCATTTTTCGATGCATTAGATGAATATATTTTTTCTGACAAAATCAACACACCACCTGGCAACAAGCCATGATAAATATCAGACAAAATGCTAAAACGATTTTCCACCGCAATAAATTGCAAGGTATAGTTTAATACAACAAGCGAAGCATTCTGTATGCTAACTTCATTAATATCCTGGCATTGCACTTCCACTGGAGTACTCAAGTGATCGATAGTCGATACATTCTGCTGCAATTGATCGACCATTGCCGCTGAATTATCGATAGCGATAATACGGCATCCAGGCTGCACAATGCCTTGGCATAATGCCATTGTTACCGCACCAAGCGAACAACCCAGATCATAACATTGACTATTTTGCTGTGCATACTGTGCCGCTAATACTTTGATCAGTTGAATCACCGTGGCATAACCAGGTACTGAGCGCTGCACCATGTCAGTAAACACATCCGCCACCGATTCATCAAACACAAAGTCGCTGATGTTAGTTAATGGCTGAGCGTAAAGACGATCACGCGTTTGCGATGATTTCATATTAATATCTAGTTTGGCAACGTGCTTTGCTGTTTATCCCCCCCCATACATTTTGGCGATGCTGGCGACTCACCGTTATTTTTATCCCATTCCGCAAGCGTATAGGTATGTAGCGCTAAAGCATGGATATGATTCTGCAACTCGTCCGCTAATACTTGATTTACCATACGATGGCGCGCAATCAAACTTTGACCGGCAAAATCATCTGAGACAATAATCACTTTAAAGTGAGACTCAGATCCGGCGGGCACATTATGCCCATGACTCTCATTAATCACATCCAAATGTGTTAGATTGATTGAGTTTTGTAATTTATTCGTAATTTGTGCTTGCCTATTCATGTTATTTTTCTCCTATCTCTCTCTCATCCAATACTTAATAAATGGAATAGTCAATTTTCGTTGTGCAGATAGCGTTGCAATATCCAATTCATCCAACAGTTCAAACAATGAATTCATGTCGCGAGGAAATCGGCGTAATAAAAATTCGCCAACTTTTTCGGACAACTCAAATCCTCTCACGTTTGCCCTTAACCGTAACGCCGCGATTTTATCTACATCCGACAAATCGTGCAAACGAAAAACTAAGCCCCAAGCTAAGCGTGATTTCAAATCGGCTAATGCCATCGATAAACTCGCCAGATTTTCCGAACTAGCGACTAACAACTGACAATCAGCCTCACGCACCCGATTATATAGATGAAAAAGTGCCTGCTCCCACATGGCGTTCCCCGCAATCGCTTGAAAATCATCAATACAAATTAATGATAATTTTTCCAAATGATTAAAAATTTCTATTTTTAGCGACGCACTGTGTGTTAAAGAAAGGTAACTAGCGGTTTCACCTTGAGCAATCGCATGACGACAACTCGCATGTAATAAATGGGTCTTTCCTGAACTTGAATTTCCCCAAAAAAAAATAATCTGCTCACTTTGGTAAGCCCCGCAACGCACAGACTTCAAGCACTCCACTAATTCCGTGTTATCACCAGTAAAAAAATTATCAAACGAAGCCGCATCATTAATTTGTAAGGCAAGAGGTAATTGGGTTGCATTCATTATTGATCAGGCGGATAAAGTAAACGACCGAAATAGCCATCATTGTCATGCCGTAATACCGACATGACAATGGCCGCAACAGCGAACACCAGCGACAATAAATAAACAACGAGGACGCTGACTGATTTAATCATGAGCTTTTAAATTACCAACCTCACTCAGTGCTTTACGCCCCCAAACGGTGACATAATCCAATCCACTCAGGATAGTGGCAAATAATGTCACATAGATCCAAAGGGTTAAAATCATGTCAGGCAGTGGATAAACCGCATGAGAAATAATAATGATCAATACCAGTGAAATCTGCAACGCCGTATTGAGTTTACTGACAATACTGGGCGATAACAAATAATGGCCAATCACCAAATAATAGGCAACGGCACCGATGATTATCACCACATCTCGGGCAATCACCACCATTAATAACCAAAAAGGAACCAGTCCTAATACGACCAACACAATGAAGGTAGAAACCAATAATACTTTATCGGCAATAGGATCAAGGATGGATCCAAGACGTGTTCCCCAATCATACCGCTTTGCCAAAAAACCATCGAGTGCATCTGAAAAACCCGCAATAAAAAATAAAATTAACGCTTCCTGGAAAAGCTCGGCATGCAACAACATGACGATGGGTATCACCAGTAGTACCCGAAAAAGGCTGATAATATTCGGTATGTCTCTTCTAGTCACGGCAACAATCGATACCTAAACGCCACCGGTTCGCTAGGCAATAAAGTTTGATCTCCAAGTATATGGCTTTCATTCTCTTTCACATCCTCCTCCATCACGGCTAGCAAAGTCCCCAACGCAATCGCTTGTTTTAGCCCATGTCGTTGTCCGCGCAATAAAATGCGGTAAACAATGTGGGTGGCGTTAATACCGCGCACCTGCAGCTGCGCAACCGGTGCTAAAGACACTAAATAATCGGAGATTTTTACATAGTCTTGCAAGGATTTCACATCATCAATCAATAAATCAACAAATTGTTGATTTCCCTCACTCGAAGCCATCTGAGCATAACGATTCCCCAATCCATCGCTACTTCGATCAATACCATCCCGAACCACATCCTTAATATCCTGTCCCCAAACCTCCCAAGTATCCAGTTGTTCCCCTTGATATAACGCCCAACGCGCTTGCCAACCTCCAAATGGGTCCCGAAAAACACGACCAACGAACACCGCGTCCGGCTGGTAACGTTGTGAAGCCACTAAGATCGGATCGCTAAAATTACCCCAGACATCGCTGACACTGATGTTATTCTGATCAGTTAAATCCGCCAACGGGAAAATCAGCGGCATTCCTCTTTTGTCCGCATAATAAGTTAGTGCATCTAAAATATCAGAGGGTTCGTTTGCATTTAATAAAAAACGTTGTCCTAAATCTTGAACGGCGACCCAAACTAAGGTCGAGGGGCGCGTTTTCCCCCATACAGGTAAATTATTTTTCCACAACGCCTCATTCACCATATTTTCTTCAAATACAATGACTAACATTAACTGTGGCGAGTCTGGCGGTAACGCGGCAGCGGCCGGTTTAGCCTCAGCAACACGATCCAACGCGGGTTTATTTTCCATCCCATCAGCGATTTTTGGTGGACTAGGCGGTATTCTCTCATAGCGAAATTGATGGACAAAATCCGCTGACTTTCTGCGTATATTTTGTGCTTTTTTCATACTCACCAATTGGCTATCACCGGTCACACGTATCAGTAGCTCATCAAATCCGGCTTTCGTGGCGGCTTTACGATGAGCTTGGCTCTGTGATTCAACGGGAACTTCCACTTCATAGAGTTTTTCCAACACCGCGCCAAAAACCTGCCCAGAAAAAATACAACACACCCAAAAAGCATAAGAATTTTTAGCAATAAAACAAAGCACCTTACCAGATCCCAGGATAGTAAAATTTCCGCATGTTTTAACATGTTTATTCTCGTGTTGCATTGATTAATTTATTTCCCTTGCCAATATTTCCATTGCTTAATCCAATAAACCTAAGAGATTTAGGTATCTCTCTAAACATCTAAGTTCCTTATCACTGCTGCCACTCATGATTAAAATTGTTCGCTAAACTGGGTTTAATAAGTATAGTGCGATAAAATATTTCTTTTTTTCATTTATACTTCGCCGCCAGGCGACTGACGACAGATATTTTTGTGGCGAAAAAACAGACAAATCACCACACAGATCTACCTGGCTTTGGTGAGTATACTAAAACGAGACATAAAAATCGGTGCAGAAAAAACCTCTTAATTATCGTGACGCAGGCGTAGACATTAACGCTGGCAATCAACTTATTGAAAAGATTAAACCTTTTTCAGCAAGTACATTACGACCTGAAGTATTAACCGGCATTGGCGGCTTTGGCGCATTATTTGAGCTACCGCTGAACCGTTACCGCCACCCGGTACTGGTTTCTGGCACCGACGGGGTGGGCACCAAGCTAAAAATTGCTCATCAATTAAATCGACATGATACGATCGGCATTGATTTGGTGGCCATGTGTGTTAACGATATTATTGTGCAAGGTGCCGAACCCTTGTTTTTTTTAGATTATTTTGCAACCGGTCAACTCAATACCGATATCGCCGCCGATGTCATTAAAGGCATCAGCCAAGGCTGCAAAATGGCAGGCGCCGCGTTAACCGGTGGTGAAACAGCTGAAATGCCGGGTATGTATGGACCTGATGAATACGACCTGGCAGGGTTTTGTGTGGGTATCGTCGAGAAAGATCAAATTATTGATGGCAGTTCGACCACTGCGGGTGATATCATTTTAGGCTTAGCCTCATCAGGCCCTCATGCTAACGGATATTCACTGATTCGAAAAATTATCGAAGTCAATCAGATTGACCTAACTTATCCCTTTGAAAGCTCCGATCTAGCCAGCTACTTATTAGAACCCACTCGAATTTATGTTAAATCCATACTCCAGTTAATTCAAACCCTCCCGGTTCGGGCAATTGCCCACATTACTGGCGGCGGCCTGTATGAAAATATTCCACGAGTGATGCCTAATCACACCAAAGCGATCATTGATACCAGCGCTTGGCCTCAACCCGCTATTTTTCCTTGGTTACAACAACAAGGCCAGGTGGATGAGTCAGAAATGTTTCGCACATTCAACTGTGGCATCGGCCTGGTTATTATTGTCAAGAATTCGCTGGCAGATCAAGCTATCGCCGTCTTATCAGAACAAGGAGAAACCGTTTGGCAAATTGGTCGTATTGACAAAGCAGAGCAAACCTCACCCTTTGTTGAAATAACTTAGCCATGAAAAACAAATCACCAGACCATACTGAGGACGGGATGAATTATCATGGCTAAACTCTCCTTAGTCATACTGATTTCTGGGCAAGGCAGCACCCTGCAAGCCATTATTGAACAAATAACAACTCACCAGCTCGATGCTGAAATTCGGGGAGTGATTAGCAATAATCCAACCGCGTATGGCTTACAACGAGCCAATGATGCCAATATCAAAACACACATCGTTAACCATCGTGAATACCATGATCGATATCAATACGATAAGGCGCTCAAAGATATCATTGATCTTTGCCACCCCGATATCATCGTGCTGGCAGGTTTTATGAGAATACTCAGTGGCGAATTCATCAACGCCTTTCAGTATCGAATCATGAATGTGCATCCATCATTATTGCCCGCTTACAAAGGACTCAAAACGCATCAACGCGCACTCGCAGATCAAGCCAAAGAACACGGCTGCAGTATCCACTTTGTCACCGAAGCATTAGATGGCGGTCCCGTGGTTTTGCAAGCTCGGGTGGCTATCCTCGATACAGATGATGCCAAATCACTGGCACAACGCGTACAAGCCAAAGAACATATTATCTACCCCATGGTATTACAATGGTTAGCTGACAACACCTTAATCCATAAAGGCGATAAAATATTTTTTCAGGGAACACCGCTCAATGCGCCATTAATGCTCGACGAAATTCTATCTAAAACAGCCAAATGAAACATATCAAATCCCGATCAACATCGACTCAATGGTCAACCTGGCTTTGGCAATGGGGAGTACCTTGCGTTGCGTTATTTTTGCTAAGCTTATTATGGCTATTTAATCAGAATCAAAATTTATTTTTCAGCATCAATGGTTTTGGCCAATTATTCGATGCCAAATATTGGTCTTACATTACCATATTCGGCGATGTATCCGTTATCGCCGCCCTCGTATTAATATTCATTTATATCAAACCCGAACTGATCTGGACAAGCCTCATTGCCGGCCTTATTTCCAGCCTACTAACACAAGGCATTAAATGGAGTCTACAGTGGCCGCGCCCTAGCTTAGTGATCGATCCAGAAAATTTCCAGTTAATTGGCTCGACACTGAGTTCTTCGCCCGCGTTTCCTTCAGGCCACACCGCCGCCGCCATTTTGCTCGCGAGTATTGTTTGTCTTTATTGGCGCCGTGCCTGGATATTTTGCATCATTTTTGGTTTTGCATTGCTGGTGGGAATTTCTCGCATCGCTGTTGGTGTTCACTGGCCCGCCGATGTACTGGGTGGCATTGTGGTCGGTTGGACGAGTGCGGTGCTCGGTTTTTATTTTACGGCACGTTATGCAAATCCAAAGCACTTGGTGATACAAATCATTGTAGTTCTGTTATTCGCCAATGTGCTCTATCTCATTATTTTTTACGATACCACCGATAACCACGTGGGATTTTTGCCAAGTCTCATTGGCCTCACCTGCGTAATTATCGCCGCTTTGCGGGTGCGTTCGCTGTTGTTACCGACACAGCAAATAACAAAATAAATAGCCGGGTATAATATGTCTGATATACAAAGTGCATACACGGACTCAAAGTGACGAGGTGTTTTATTAGCCTAATGTAGTGGTGGCTTGTGACAAAAACCCCAACAGTCAATCTCAAGCGCTACGAGTATAAATACCGATATCTGCTTTTTTTGCGGCCTTTAGCAAGTTTTTATCTAACGTAGCTAACGACAACCCTTCTCGGATTGATAATTCAAGATAGGCTGCATCGTAACTACTCAGTTTATAAATACGCGCTAATGCTAATAGTTCGGCTAAATGATTGGTGGGCTGTGAGTGGATCGATATGAATTGGCAGGTTCTCCAATTGCGAAATAAAAGCTTCGATTTCACCCGCGTTGACCTCAAGTCGTTTTTCTGCGCCTAAGAGTACATTGGTCGCCTCAAGATACCATAAGTTATGGTACGAGCATCTGTATCAACAAAGCTTTTCGATAGCCGATTCGGTTTTTTGACGGCAGCGGACTTGGCTAGGAATAAGATCAGCAATGGGTTTGCCGCGATTGGTGATGGTAAATGCTTCTCCAGCTTCAACTCGACGAAGTATTCTGCATAAACGCGAAAAGTAAATAGACCATATTTATGGTCTATTTAAACCATTTCCAACACAGCCAGACGGTTTTTAACCTATTTTTTGAAAGGTTAGGGTTTATCTTGTGCCCACATTCCTGCGGTGCCTGCAGACGCAGACGAAAACAGCAGCAAACCCTGGAAAGGCATACGGTAGGAGGATGAATAGATTTTCATGTCTAAAACTCATTTAAGCTTGCCTAAGAACAAGTTGGGCTCCCGTTCTTAGTATCCCGTGCGGTTTTAATCCATCGAATAAAGGCATTGTAGCCATCACTCCCCACCGGCAACCACGGCTTACCGCCTGAATTGCGTGGATGTTCGGCTTGCAAGGATGAGGGTCGATCGACCAAATAGCTTTTTTCGGGATTAACAATATCGGTAACCATACTCGCCGTCGCGTAAAAATCGCTATCCACATCACCGGTCAATAAAAAGTTATTGCGAATAAATTGCGGATTTAGAGTCCCATCTCGCTTGAAGACACGATGGCATCGACTACAGAGCGATGATAGCACAATCGCCACATCAGTAAATAACGCGCCTCGCTGCAGCGAAGGTGCCACCGTTTGTACGATACCACACTCATCAAAAGGTGTATTTTGATACTGCGCTCCCACATCAAGCCACTCAACAACCAACCGCCGTTCCGCTGCAGTCAAGAAATTTCTGTGATCCAGGCCATTCAACGGCAACCCTTCTTCGGCATACAATTCTTCATTAAATAATTTTTCGATTAAATAACTGCCACGGGCATATCCCGGCTCAATATCTGGAATTTTGCGTCTCAAAAAAGGAATGCCATCCACGATATCCAAAACCGGCTTGCCTGTTTCATCAAAAAAAGGCTTCCCTAAAATCAATTGACTATAAGAAATCAATCGACCATCTTTACCACTGATGCCTCGCGTTAAATTCAATCCTGTTGGGTTTTCACCTGAACTAAAATTGCCATTATGACAATCGACACATTGTTTACCAAAAATACCTCTGCGACCTCTTAAATTCCTCGAATCCCATAAAGGTTGAATATGCTCAGCATAGTTAATTAATCCCTCTTCCGGTATCGACCCTGTAGAAATATCGGTATATACAATTTTGAAACTCGGTGTCGGCGTTTGTATTGTTTCATCTGTCCAGACATCAAAATAAATCAAGTCTTGAGTCAATTCCAACGCTTGTTTATCGACTCGGATCCGAGTCTCTGCCATGGTTTCTTCCGGTTGTGCGAAGACCTTAAATGTGCCGGCATTATTGTCCTGAATAATTTGCATTGACTGATTATTGATAATTTTTTTCAAGCGAGTGTTAGGGTGATTGCCCGCAATCGGCGCAATATTTAATGCACCACTTCGCTGTGGCGAGTGACACCCATGGCACACGAGTTCTTCACCCGGCCTGACTTGTAGCCAACTAGTATGATATTCATAGGCGCGTCCCTCCCGATCCAATACCGAAAGTGACAACGGGATATCAGCAGGTACTTTAATTCTTACGGATCCATCGGGTTCGATAGGCGCATAACCAATAATTTTTTGCATTTCAAATACCGTTTCACCAATGGCTTGCCGAGATAAACCCGGTGGCGTAGGAATGCCAGTCGTTACCCGAAGAAAACGGGCAGGCCGTTGATCCGCCCTGGTAATTAAAGGATCTTTGAGCCGAGCAATATCCGCCACTAAATTTCGGGTATCAAGCGTAATATCTGCCGGTGGAATCACCGGAATTGACATCGCCGCTTGTTCAATGCGGGTTAAAACACCATTGCCCATACGTCCATGTCGATCGGTATCATAAACGCTTTTGATATTTAAAATACCTTCTTCTTTTTCAGGATCAAACGCTCCAGGTTCGAACACAATCTGCCGGGCAATCTCAGGCGGCAAGGGGCGAGACTCTAAAACAATGGGATCAATAAAGGCAAAACCAACTTCTGGCAAAACAATGGGCTTTAAACTTTTGGTATTAATATCTAGCAAATAAATTCCATAGGCCGGCGGTCCCTCCTGGTCACGTAAAATAATCACTTCTTTGGTAATTTGGTCTACTTTTTCTACCGGTTGAAATGGACTGTAACTCACCAATACCTCACCCGAACCATCCGCTAATGCATAAGGTGTTGAAAAACGGCCATCCGGCGATTTTTGCCGACCAATCGGAATATTACTCGATGTCGCCGGTTTCTGACCACTCATGTCAACTCGATTATAACCCGGTGCAGGATCATCATTATCCGAAAAATTTTTCACATCCAGTTCCATCAGCGCGCCCCCTTCCCAAGTACCCTGCAGAGGAATCACCGTTGAAACAATTCGCCCTTCGCTGACTTCTCGTGCATGTAAAAAACTATCCCCTGGACTATGTGCGCCATATAATACATTCAGATCCGTGCCATCTGGGTTAAGCGTATATAACGAGAATTTACTTTGATGCCCCACGTTATCCCAGCGACTAAATAAAATTTTTCCGCTGCGTAACACAATCGGATTACGGTCATGACTTTGGTTAAAAGAAATTTGCTCAATCTCCGTGCCGTCCTCATTCATCACATGCAAGGTTGTCACGACACTGCCCGCATCTTTATCAAGATAAGAATAACCAATTTGTGATTTAGTTTTTTTCTGACGTGTTGACGTAAAAACAATACGTCCATCGGGTAAAAAAACAGGATCCACATCATCCCCTAAATCCGCCGTATATGAATCTCTAATCACCCGATCGATATTGCCGGTCTGATGATGGTATATCCAAATATTCCACGTCGCATCTAATAAGCATTGCTTAGATGATTCGCTAGTGCAACGCATGGAAAAGACAATTTTTTCTCCATCAAAGGAAGGTTCTGGATCAGACACATCGCCCTTGCCTAAAGTTAAATAACCGGTGAGATTTCTTTCTTCCGCACTGGGTGTCGACAGAAAACGTAAATATAAGTCGCCCCCTTCGTTAAACGTGACACTATCAATGGGATTACCGATAGCGCCCAAACTTCGTTTGACATAGAGGAATGGCTGACCCGCGACCACGGGTGATTCACCATCACGAAAACTGCACCCACTCATCAGCATGATCAGTATAAAAATAATAGATAGCCGTTTAATGACAATCACCCGCCCACACCCCCTTATGTACACGATGTACAGTGCTAGCAAGCTAAAACATTATATAAAAACGGGTTTCAGACAAGCTTCCCACGCGACTGACATCGCTTATATTTATTTTTAATCTGTGTAATAATTATATACAACCAAATTGGCCCCAGTTCACTTTTGTCACTGCTGGAGAATAGCGACAACGCTTTTCGAGGCCGACATTTCACACCGGGCACACGAAATGTAGGCCTTAAGCCCATACCCTCGCAACAACTTCCATTCTCGGACAGCCCCCTAGGCGCTGAGCACCAATATTTAGCCGTATCAAACAACCACTTAGCTTAAACAAAAACGTATTTTATCCTTTAAAATCAGACTGTTATCAATTAGATGATTGTTTGGCAGGTTAGTTTCGTCGCGCAATCAACCATTTAAAAGCACATGAACAAGAATATCAATTCCACAAGGGCAAATCATCATGACATGACCTAACGACACAGTACCATGCCACCCTGACAAAATTTTTTTTTGATTTTTAGTTATGGAGAATACCAAGATAACACAAGGAAATATAATTTGGCTCAATACATACCCGTAGCGTTTGAGATTTAAGCTTTATTACGGCCCTATTTTTGCCCTGAGGATACATTGCAAACAATGAATGATTGAGAAAGAAATCACGCACTCGGAAAGGATGAGGAATGTCTTTTAGCTCGAATGATCGACACGAACCATATAATCCAAAATAAATTCGAGAGTTTCCAGTCGATTATAGGCTTGTTGTAAGGTTTCTCCCCACACAGTTACACCATGCGAACGAATCAATAATGCGCTAATATCAGGCGGTGTTGAAGAAAAATGGTGAAAAATTTCATCCGCGATTTTAGTCACGTCTATGGCGTGACCGGATTAAATAGATACCTTTTTTAGAGGTTTTTGCCTTGCTTCTTCATCATCGATAGCATCGAGTAAACTATCTTGTTCAAAATGGTA
>VAPK010199098.1_pt1 | contig 21677 bp, 23 predicted proteins | sample 3395031 | NCBI WGS metagenome assembly VAPK01 (sample SAMN08290443, study PRJNA428436) | hydrothermal vent metagenome | isolation source: Deep-sea hydrothermal vent chimney 1 | place: Pacific Ocean: Juan De Fuca Ridge
AAATTAACAACGAGGAGAATAACATGGGAGTACTTACCTGGACAGCAGAACAATTTGGAACCGACGTAGATATTTGCGACGGTCAACACAAAGAACTGTTTAGATTATTTAATGCTTTATATGACAAAGTAAACGGTGGCGACCAAAGTGGGGTAGGAGAGAAGCTTGATCTATTCCGCAGTTTTGTCGCTGAACACTTCAGCACCGAAGAACGCCTGATGCGTGAAATGGGTTATCAATATTATGATGGACATAAAGCTCAGCATGATGCTTTTCAATCAAATGTTGCGGGTGTTTCGGCGGATTCACTCACTAGCGATATTATTGGAGGCTGGGCTGCTTGGTGGCTTTCTCATATCCCCAGCAGTGACCGGCCTTATGGACCCGTTCTCAGGGAGATCAATTGGGAATAATTGATCAACAATAAGCTCATAGATGAGCTGACTCAGAAGGGGAACTGGTAATGCGGTGGTTCCTCTTCTGGTTTGGTTGCATTCGTGGCGTTGGTAACAGTAATTTGTTAAGCGTGGTTAAAACAAAAACTAAAGAGGCTCGAATATGAACAATAGTAGTGCTCTAGGGCTAGGACTGGTTGGCTGTGGTGAAATTGGACGGTTGTGCTTGCAAGCATATTCCCAAATAGAAAATATTCGCCCTATTGCCGTGGCCGATACGATTCATCAAGATGCAGATATTGCAGCACAGAAATTTGGGCTGTATTCGCATTATTTTGATTTGGAAGAACTAATTCTTCGAAACGATATACAAATGGTTCATTTTGCGACCCCTCCATTTAGCCATTATGGTCTTGGGATGATGACTGCAAATGAAGGTAAGCATGCGCTTTGTGAAGCTCCCCTTGCGGTAAGTGTTGAAGAAGCCGATGCAATGCTTAACGCGGCGAAAGAAAACAACGTCATCATGCCGGTCAATTTTGTGATGCGCTATAATCCAATTAGTGAAGCCGTCAAAGCGATTATTGATTCGCATATTCTTGGAGAAGTGCTGCATGCTACTTTAGAAAACTATGCTACGGATGCGTATTTAAGCCCTGACCATTGGTTTTGGAATAAAAGCATGAGTGGCGGGATTTTTATAGCCCACGGCATCCATTTTTTTGACCTTTATGATTGGTGGCTTGGATCCGGAAGGGCGATCTCAGCACATGCGGAAGTGCGTCCTGGAACAAAACAGGAAGATCGCGTAATGTGTACGGTAAGGCATGATAATGGAGCATTGGTGAGCCACTATCACAGTTTTGATCAACCGGAGCAACTCGAGAATACATTTCATCGAATTCTTTTCGAGAGAGGTGTCATCACAATTGAAGGATGGATTCCCCAAATTCTGGCGATCAACGCGATTGGTGACGAAAAAAATATTGAATCACTTACTGAAATTTGCACTGGCTGTAACATTGAAACACTGGATTCCTATAATAATTCCGAGCAATCCTGCCGCGCCCGAGGTAAGTTGTTAACCGTTACCCGAGAAATCAAACTTCGATACATTGCTGAACCGGTTGGAAAACAAACGCAGTATCTTTGGGCTGCCACTGATTTGATGGCCGATCAACTGCAATATATCGCAGATCGTTCCCACCAGAGAAGAGTGGTGGAAGAAAACGGTCGCACTTCTCTCACCTTGGCAGTGGAGGCTACCGAACAAATTCTTACCGGCACTAATCCTGTCTCATAAATAATAACTAGAATTCTATTTACCACTACCCTGGAATGGGTAAATAACTGATTTTTGAAATTACTGCGTAGCAGTATTTTCTTCCGTCCATTCAGCCAGGCGTGCGCGAAGCCTTAACATAGCCTGGCTGCTGATTTGGCTAACTCTGGATTCACCAACACCCAGTATTTGCCCAATTTCTTTTAAATTCAGTTCATTATCATAATAAAGCGAAACTACTAGTTTTTCTCGCTCAGGTAAGTCAGTAATTGCCTGGGCTAGGGCTTTACTAAAATCAACTTTAAATTGTTTTTCTGCGGGGCCCATATCCCGTTCCGCAAATTGCTCCAAAATGTGGTCACCCGATTGCGCTAACTCTTCAATGCTGAATGTTCTACTGCTTGAAGAATCTTGAAGAATCTGGTGATACTCATGCACAGTTATATTCAAATAGGTGGCAACATCGCTATCCTTGGCATCTTGTCCGGTTTTGTTTTCTATTTCTCGTATAGCTTCTGCTACCATGCGAGCTTTTTTATGTACGGATCGAGGTGTCCAATCAGAACGCCTTACTTCATCGAGCATAGCTCCTCTAATACGAATACCGGCATAAGTTTCAAACGATGCACCTTGCGATATATCGTATTTTTTTGCTGCTTCCAATAACCCTAGCATCCCAGCCTGAATCAAATCGTCAACCAAGACCGAATCAGGTAACTTACCCAGCAAGTGGTAAGCGATGCGTTTAACTAGAGGAACATGTTTTAATACATCAACGTCAACACCGGTATTTTTTACCGAGCTGTACATTGCAGCTCCGTTCATGCAGCATCCTCTTGGGCACTGTATTCAATCATTCTCTCGACAAAAAATTCCAGATAGCCATCAGATTTATTATTAATAGGCCAATTATCAATTCTCCTTGCGATATCATTGATAGCTTTAGATGCCTCGCAACCTGGATAGGCTTCGATAACAGCTGTTTGTTTTTGTACGGATTTACGTAAATTCTCATCATAAGGAATAGCGCCTGCATATTGCAGGGAAACATCCAGATAGCTATCAGTTACCTTAGTTAACTTATTAAATAACACTTGGCCTTGTTTTAGAGTCCGCACCATATTGCTCAACACATGAAAATGATTGACACCATAATCTCGGTTCAACAACTTGATAAAGGCGTAGGCATCCGTTAATGATGTGGGTTCATCACAAACCACAACAATCACATCCTGACTGGCTCGAGCAAAATTGACGACACTGGGAGAAATACCTGCTGCAGTATCAACAATTAGGACATCAAGGTTTTCATCCATCTCACTAAAAGCATTGATAATAGCTCCCTGCTCAATATTGGAAAGATCGGACATTTTTTGAATACCGGATGAAGCAGGAATAACCTTCAATCCTGCCGGTCCCTCCAGCATAATCTCATGCATGGTTTTTTCCCCCGTTAACACATGGGAGAGATTGAATTCAGGTCGTATTCCCAAAAGAATATCAACATTAGCCAGCCCCATATCGGCATCTAACAGGGCAACCTGGCGTCCCAATTTAGACATTGACACACCCAGATTAACCGAAAAATTGGTCTTTCCTACACCACCCTTACCACTTGCAATCGCAATGACACGAACTGGCTTCACTTTTTTCATGTTTCTTATTCCTGCTGCTTGATCGTTATAATTACGCATATTCTTCGGCTAGCCATTCCTCACTTACATCTAAATCATGCTGTTGTTCTTGCTCCATCTCATCTGCACATTGGAGAATAAATTCCTTTGCACTGACCTCATGAAGATCTTCAGGAACCTGCTGGCCATCAGTAATAAAAGCTAAAGGCAATTGATTTTCAATTAACGCGGAAATGGCAGAACCTTTCGTTACAGTTTCATCAAGCTTTGTCAAAATAACTGCTTCTGGATCAAAAATCTGAAAAGCTTCAATAATTTCATTCATCGCTTTTAATTGGGTCGTTGCCGACATTACCAAGTACGATTTAATGGGGCTTGTTCCCTGCTGCAAAATAGAGATTTGTTCAGCCAGACGCATATCCCGCTGACTCATCCCCGCTGTATCTATTAATATTAGCTGCTTATCTGAAAAACTGTTAATCTCGCGGTGCAACTCCTGATTATTAGCTACAACACTGACGGGTACATCAAGAATTCGGCCATATGTGTGTAATTGTTCATGTGCAGCAATACGATAATTATCTGTGGTAATCAGCGCTACCGTACCTGCACCATGTTTTAAAATATAGTTTGCCGCTAGTTTAGCTATTGTTGTTGTTTTACCTACCCCTGTTGGACCTACTAATGCCACAACACCTCCTGTCTCTAGAATTGATTGGTCGGCTGACAACAAAGTTTTACCCAACATTTCTAAAGCCTTATTCCAAGCCATATCAATATCGGTATGACCTGAAAGCCGGTTGGCTACTTTAATTGCCTGTTTTTTTGCTATGCCAAGATCTGTCAATTTACGCAGTAAATCCAGTCGTATAGGATTATTGTTAGTAATTGATTCTTGTCCAGAATTATTAAATTTACTATTTATTGCCGCTTTTAATTCGCGGAGTTCTTTTCGCATTTCAAGCAAAATAGAATCTTGGCCCTGGTTGGTAGTCGTTTTTGAAGCAGATGTTCTTGCTGTTGATTTCTGGCTCACAACCGATTGCTTAGCTGTTTTTTGTACTTTGGCCTGCCCGTTCGATTTTGCAGCATTTAGTGCCACCCTTTCTGCATACCCAATATAGTGATCTGTTTTTCTACGCCCCGGCACTTTAGGAATACTGCCATCCACCTGCGGCTTTCTCTGGCTTCTTACAATATGAGTTTTGTTATTATTTGAAGACTCTGAATATAATAAAGATTTTGCTACGGATTCTTGTTGTTGGCGCCCTGAATTTTGTAGTTTTTCATGAACTAATTGTTCATCGAAATCTTTTGCTGCGACAATCTCAACACCTTCTGGAACTGACTTATTAGACATAATCACCGCGTCCGCACCCAGCTCTTCTTTAACCATGCGCATCGCTTGTCGAATATCTGTTGCAACAAATCGTTTAATTTTCATTAGAACTCCTATCTCTTATCATGTACTTTGTCCTACCGAAGAAACCACTTTAACCTGACGATCTTCAGGGATTTCGTTATAAGCCAGGACATGTAATCCTGAAATTGAATGGCGAACGAATCTGGCTAACCAGGGCCGGATATAAGATGAAACCAGTAATATTGCTGCGCTTCCTTCCATTTCCATTTTTTGTGAACTCTCTTCTAATGATTTAAACATCTGTTCAGCCAAACCCGGTTCAATGCCAGCACCACTTTCGCCCGCTGTCTGCAATGACTGTTGCAATAACTGTTCCAAATCTGGTTCCAGGGTGATTACTGACAATTCTTTCTGTATACCACTGATTTCCTGGACGATAGAGCGTCCTAATGCCGCTCGAACGGCGGAGGTAAGAATGTCCGGATCTTGACTTTTAACTCCAAACTCCGCCAAAGTTTCGACGATAGAACGCATGTCCCGAATGTGTACTTTCTCCTGTAACAAATTTTGTAGCACTTTGACAATAACCCCTAGAGGCAAAATTTTAGGAACCAATCCTTCAATAAGTTTAGGTGCTGTCTCGCTTAAATTATCCAAAAGTTGTTGGGCTTCTTCATAGCTAAATAATTCATGCGCATGTGACTGTAAAATATGACTCAGATGAGTGGCCACAACAGTTCCAGGATCAACGACCGTATAACCTAGCGTTTGGGCATGATCTTTCTGATTAGTATCTATCCACACCGCTTCAAGACCAAAGGCTGGATCGATACAGTTGATGCCTTCCAGATTGCCAAAAACCTTACCAGGATTTATCGCCATTTCTTTATCGGGCATGATTTCAGCTTCGCCCACAACAACCCCCATCAATGAAATTCGGTAATTTGTGGGTACTAAATCTAGATTATCGCGTATGTGTACAGAAGGAACCAGAAAACCCAGTTCCTGTGATAGCTTTTTCCTAACGCCTTTAATCCGATTCATCAGCTGGCCGCCCTGGTTTTTATCAACCAATGGAATTAAACGATAACCCACTTCAAGGCCTATGATGTCAACCTGTGAAACATCATCCCAACCCAATTCTTTTATCTCGGGCGCTGGTGGAGGCATTGTCGCTTGCTCTTCTTCAACCAATACTGCTTGTTTACTTTGATTACTCAGTAAATAGGCAATACCACTTAGTGAACCCGCTATTAAGATAAATACCAGATTAGGCATACCCGGAATAACCCCAAGCAGGGCCATAACCGCTGCAGTGATATACATTACTTTGGGGTCAGTAAATAGCTGGCTAGAAACTTGTGCACCAATATCCTTATTGCTACCTCGAACCCTTGTAACCACAATTGCGGATGCCGTTGATAATAATAATGACGGAATCTGGGCAACCAGACCATCACCGATGGTCAATAATACGTAGATTTCTCCAGCATCGGCAAAACTCATATCATGCTGCCCCACGCCAATCACTAGCCCCCCAATGACATTAACGAACAGAATAATAATACCGGCTACTGCATCACCTCTAACAAATTTACTGGCACCATCCATAGAACCATAAAAATCTGCCTCTGCTGCGATTTCTTCTCGCCGTTCTCGAGCTTCATCTTGAGTAAGAACCCCAGCATTCAAATCAGCATCAATAGCCATCTGTTTACCAGGCATCGCATCCAAAGTAAATCTAGCTCCAACCTCAGCAACCCTACCTGCACCTTTAGTCACCACGACAAAGTTAATGACCACCAGGATGATAAAAACCACCAAACCCACAGCAAAATTACCACCAATGACGAAAGCACCAAAAGCTTCAATAACCTTGCCCGCTGCATCACCACCATTATGCCCTTCAAGCAAAACGATTCGAGTTGAAGCGACATTTAAAGCTAACCTTAGTAAAGTGGCAATTAATATTACAGTGGGAAATACTGCAAACTCAAGCGGCTTTAACGTATAAATAACAACCAACAAAATAATTAACGAGAATGCGATATTGAAGGTGAAAAACAAATCCAATAAAAAGGGAGGCATGGGTAAAATCACCATCCCCAGTATAATTAAAATAGCTAAAGGAGCACCTAAACCTTGCTTAGCTAAGGCTCGTAGTATCTTTTTAATTTGTTCCAGATCCATAATTATTGACTTGTATTAAATTCGTTGGGCACTTCTATTGAGGTAGGAAAATCAGGTTCATCCCAATCGTTTTCGACAGCTGTTTTTAACTGAAAAACATAGGCTAGAACCTGGGCAACGGCTAAAAAAAGTCCTTGCGGTATTTCCTCATTTAATTCTGTTGAATGATAGAGAGCTCTTGCCAAAGGTGGCGCTGCGACCAAAGGTATATCAGCTCCGATAGCCAGATTTCGAATATGAGCGGCAATCATATCTACACCTTTGGCAACCACTCTTGGCGCTGATGTTGAATCCTGCTGGTATTTAAGCGCGACCGCAAAATGAGTTGGATTGGTGACGATAACATCGGCTTTCGGCACTTCATCCATCATGCGTCTTTGAGCCGCTTCCATCTGCATTTGTCGGACTTTACCTTTAACTTCTGGGTTTCCTTCACTATCTTTGCTTTCATCCTTGACTTCCTGTTTGGACATTTTTAGTTGTTTTTTGTGCTCCCACAACTGATAAGGTACGTCGAACATAGCAATTAGAAGTAACAATGAACTGAGGAACAAAAACCCTGACGCGGTTAATTCCATAGTATGCAAAATACCCTGCTCTACTGACTCTGAGCTTAAGCTAACGTATTCATCAAATACTTGATTGAATAAAACAAAAACTCCAGCTAAAATCAGCAGAAACTTAAAAATAGACTTGATGAGTTCAACGAATCCTTTTAAGGCAAATAATCTAGGTATGCCTTTAATAGGATCCATCTTTTCAAATTTGGGCTGTATTGATTCCAGGCTAAAATTCCATCCCCCCATGGTAATCGGAGCAATCAAAGCGACAACAACCATCACCGCAATGAAAGGTACAATCAGTAATACCCCATCCAAAATCACTTTTGTGAAATGTAAAATAAGAGTGTCCGGATTAAATATCTCCTCTCTGCTAAGCGTAAACTGCCTATGCATAATTTTCAGTAGTTTCTCACCCATTTTCCCACCCATCATGAGTAGCAGGGTGGCGCCCGTTATTAATATGACAAAAGTATTGAGTTCTTTAGATCGAGCTATCTGACCTTTTTTCTTGGAGTCATCTAACCGTTTCCCCGTGGGGTCTTCAGTTTTGTCCTGTCCAGAGTCATCTGCCACCAGTAACCATCCTAAGGGGTTGTCCGTGAATAAGTTGTGACATTATCGCGCTCAGATTTGAGTCAAATTGGGTCGATCTAATTGAACACAACTGCCAGCATTGCGAGCAACGTTGAGGCTTTTTAAATTGAAGATTGGCTAAAATTATCCTGAAAATGAGATACGAAATCTTCAACTTATTCATGGATAACTCCTCATTTTCAGATACGTAATAACTGACCAATCAATCCGTACGCCTTAGTTAATAAACCTGAGAATTGATCGAGAACATTGGGTAATGTTAACCAAAGCAAAAACATACCCGCCATTAATGTCACAGGAAAACCAACCGCAAAAATATTTAATTGAGGCGCAGCCCGGGTAGCAACACCAAAGCTGACATTTATCATTAATAAACCTGCAACTAGGGGCAACGATAACAGCAAACCACCGGCAAAAATCATACTACTCCATGACAGTACTGACCATATATCGGCAGCAGTAAGACCCTCTACGGCAACAGGCAAGGTATTGAAGCTATCGACTAGCATTTCAATCATTAACAAATGTCCATTCATAACTAAAAATAGTAATGTACAAGTCATGACATAAATTTGTGCGACTACTGGCACTTGAATACCTGTCTGAGGATCAACCATTGAAGCAAAACCAAGCCCCATACTCATGGCCACCCCTTGCCCACCCAATACTACTGATGCAAATACCATTTGCAGAATAAACCCGTTACACAAGCCAATTGCAATTTGTTGTAAGGCCACCATGAAACCTTGATAACTTAATATTTCAATCATTGGCATTTTTGGCAACACAGGCCAAATCACTAAAGTAATCACAATTGATATGATTAATCTGGTTTTTGCCGGAGTCGCTCGTGCACTAAAAACCGGCATGGCAATCAACATGCCACCTATTCTGAACAATGGCCAAAGAAACCCTGCTAATGCAGAAAGTATTTCTGTTTCTGAAAAATTCAAAACACTACCCGATCAAACTGGGTATATCTCTAACTGCTGTTTGAAAATAGTCGACTAGCGCTTGTAACATTGAAGGACCTACAATCGTTAAAACCAAACCAATGGTGAATAATTTGGGCACAAATGTTAGCGTCATTTCGTTAATTTGCGTCGCTGCCTGAAACATGGCAATAATCAAGCCTACTACCAGCGAGCTTAACAATATCGGTGCCGTCAGTTTTACCGCAATTACCATAGCATCTTGACCCACCATTAATACGGTTTCGGGTGTCATGTTTTTCTCCTTATAAATTCAGTTCACCACGAAGAACACGAAGTTTTATCTTGTATTTCCTTCATGCTCTTCGCGTCCTTCGTGGTAAAAAATAATCACATTCATGCCAGATAAAAACTGGCAGCTAGCATTTCCATAACCAGCGACCAACCATCCGCTAAAACAAACAACATGATTTTAAAAGGCAGTGAAATAATCATGGGTGATAACATCATCATCCCCATAGACATCAAAACACTGGCCACCACTAAATCAATCACCAGAAAAGGTAAAAAGATTAAAAAGGCGATTTGAAAAGCAGTTTTTAATTCACTGGTTATGAAAGCTGGTAACAATAATGAAAAGGGCACTTCTTCAGCGGAATTCAGTTCATCTGCACCCGATATATTCATAAATAATGCCAGGTCAGATTCGCGTGTTTGTCTTATCATGAACTTTCGAAAAGGTTCAGAAGCTTTTTCGATTGCGGTAGTTACGCTGATTTTTTCTTCAAGATAAGGCTGCACAGCCTCCGAATTTACTTTATCAAAAACTGGCATCATAATAAAAATGCTTAAAAATAAAGACAGCCCCAATAACACTTGATTACTGGGTGCTTGTCCAGTACCCAGTGCCTGCCTTAACAAAGAAAAAACAATCATGATACGAACAAAAGAAGTCATCGATAACAATAATGCTGGCAACAGGCTAAGCATTGTCATCAACGCTAAAATCTGAATAGTTACTGTATAGGTTTGCTCTCCCTGCGCATTAGTAGTTACGCTAAAAGCATCAATACCTTGAGCTGCCATGACGGGTGTAGTCATAAGGAATAACCCTCCTAACACTAACAACCTAATCATGATTTTTCCCTTGCATGATATCTGCCAATTTACTTGCAAAATTACTACCTGTTTCTGTCAATCTAGTTGTAGGTTCTGGCACTAAACAATCCTCTCCTTGTAAAACATGTAATTTTTCAATACGCCCAGGAGAAACACCCAAAACAAGCTGTTGATCACCTACTTTGAGTAACACAATTTTTTCTCGCATACCTAAAGATAATCCACCCAGAATCTGCATTTTCCCTGAACCTGCAACAGTTCCTCCGCTAAGTTTTTTCATTAACCAAGCCAACAGAAAAAACAAACCCAATACAATCACGAGTCCAATGGACCAGTTCAATATATCTCCAGTTGCTAGTGTCTTTACAGTCGTAGCATTGTCGGTGGTAATTCCGACACTAACCGATGGTTTGAGTAATACAAAACCTAACAGTATAGTTATTCGTTTCATCAGGCTAAACGTCTTACTCTTTCTGAAGGGCTAATAACATCAGTCAAGCGAATACCAAATTTTTCATTGACTACGACAACTTCACCATGAGCAACTAAAGTACCGTTGACTAATACATCCATTGGTTCTCCTGCCAAACGATCTAACTCAACAACTGAGCCCTGGTTTAGTTGTAGCAAGTTGCGAATATTAACTTGAGTACGACCAATTTCCATAGAAATGGTTACCGGCACATCTAAAATGACATCTAAATTGACATCCTCGTTAGAACCTCTTTTAGCCGCTTCATTATTAGCAGCAAACTCCTGAAACTCCGCTGTTTGCAGATCGTCTTTAGTATCAGTCGCTGCTTGTTCCTCTAACGCATCACCCCAATCTGCCTCAGCAGTTGATGTCTCAGGTTCTGCCTGTTCTTCCATTGCTGCTGACCAGTCATCTGTTGATGAATCCTCGGTCTCGCTTGTATTAATTTCTTCTTCGCTCATTTGTAACCCTTATTATGGATAATTTATAATGTCTACACTATGCAATCAGATTTCATCTGAATTTATTTTATCGATAATTTTTATCGCATAATTACCATCAGACAAACCTATATTACCCCGACATATTGGAACCCCTTCTGCGGATAGAATCACCTCATCCGGCATTTCAACCGGAATTACATCTCCAGCCTTAAAAGCCATCACATCACTAATCTTAAGTTTCTTTTCTAACAAAAAGCTATTAAGAACTATTTCCGTACGCATGATTTCGTTCTGTAATGATGATTGCCAGCGACCATCAACCTCACCTCTGTCACTAGAAATACCCGCATCTAACAAATCTCTAATAGGCTCGATCATCGAATAAGGCATGGCAATATGAATATCTCCACCACCACCTTCTAATTCAACATGAATGGTTGAAACTACGACTATTTCTGTAGGACTGACAATATTTGCAAATTGAGGATTGACTTCGGAATTCATATATTCAAAGTTAATCTCCATCACCGGCTTCCAGGCTTCAGTCATATCCTTGAAAATCATGTCAATAATCAAACGAATAATTCGCATTTCGGTAGGAGTAAATTCCCGACCTTCAACCTTGTTATAAAACTGGCCTCCTCCACCAAAAAAATTATCAACTGCTGTAAAAACCAACCTTGGTTCCATTACAATAAGTGCTCGACCTCGTAATGGTGAAAAACGGACGATATTCAGGTTTGTTGGTACAAATAAACTCTGAACATATTCAGAAAATTTCTGTACCTGAATACCGGAAATAGAAATTTCAGCTGATCGGCGTAAAAAATTAAATAACGAAACTCTGAAATACCGAGCAAATCGCTCATTAATCATTTCCAACGTAGGCATTCGCCCGCGTACAATACGTTCCTGGTTGGTAAAGTCGTAGCTACGAACTTCGCCTACGACCTCCTCTTCAACTTCAGTTTCTACGTCTCCATCATCGACACCATGCAATAATGCATCAATTTCATCTTGTGAAAGTAAATCTGCTGCAGCCATTAGTTACTGCATTACTAATGAAGTAAAAAACAAGTTTTCTATATAATTTTCTTTACTCATTTTGCTCATTATTGAGTTAACTTCCTCTAACATTTTTTTCTTTAATACTTCTTTCCCTTGCCTGGTTTTTAATTCAGCAGGGTTGGAATCATTAATGATCATTAATAAATTATTACGTAGCATGGGTTGATGTTTCTTTAAATCTTCAATAAATGCTTCATTTTTTACTTGAATTGAAATTGAAACTTGCAGTAATCTTGCTCCAGCTCCTTTTGGGAATTGCACGATGAACGGTTTCTCAATATCAAAATAAAAATATTCTATAATCTCTGCTTCTGCTGCTTGTTCTTCCTGTTCCTCAGCTTCAGCAGGATCGCCCATAAACATAAAATAATACCCTGCACCCCCACCTACCAACAGAAGCACTATTCCTACAATAATAATGATCAGTTTTTTTGAAGACTTTTTTTCGTCTCCTGATTCTTGTTCCTCTTCAGCCATATCCCATATTTCCAGTTTTATTAAAATTATTTACTCATTACAAATAGATTCTTAAATATAAAAAACCTATCCATAATGAGTAAACAAGAGCTTGACTCGAAATACTTAAAGCAATTGATGTGCCATAAAAGGCTAAGATGCAGTAACCAAGGGTTACTACTGAATTTTGGTAAGAAACCAGAAGACTCTTTAAGAGTTTAGAACAACCCTCAAGTCAATTTATTGTCGTTTATTGATGAAAATACTGAAAAGTATTTACTTAAACATATTAGTGACAGTTTTTTGTCGTAAATTAACCTAGAAATTCAGTTAAATGCGAATGCTGATAATATCGGGAATACAAATAAATTAAATTTCATCAATATATCACCGCTGAAATACTAGGCTGCAATCCGAAGAATTGGAATTGTTTTTATTTATCCAATTTTTTATTGAGTTTTGAGTACTGGGATTTTAGTTTGATGATTTGGAAAAAAGCAGCCAATAAACCAATCCCGATACCAACAACTAATTCAATGAACAGCGCTATAGCCAATGGCAATGAAACGGTCGTGTAATAAAGGTTTATTTCAACAGGCTGGAAATTGAGTAAAGAAAAAACCAGGGCAATTAGAGCAATAACTGAAAATATTAGTACCAAAATTATTTTCATCATCAATGCTGCCCAATAAGGCGATATATAGGTGGTAGGTTGTTAATCAACAATCTTATATTTCTCACGAAATTCATCTACGCGAGTACGGAGTTCTTTCCCAGGCTTAAAGTGTGGAACATACTTTGATGAAAGAGCAACGGAATCACCGGTTTTAGGGTTTCTGCCCATACGTGGTGGACGATAATGTAACGAAAAACTTCCAAAGCCCCTTACTTCAATTCGCTCTCCTGAAGATAAAGCTTGGCTCATCTGCTCTAAAACACACTTTACAGCAAGTTCAACATCTTTCAGTTCCAAGTGGGGTTGTTTTTTTGCAAGCTCTTCAATTAATTCAGATTTCGTCACATTTAATCCTGTTTTCAAAAAATATTGGGGGGGGGGGAGCTCTCTATAAAATCCAAAATAATAGTGATGTTAAATTAAATAGCCTAACTTAAGTCACTTAACTACCCAACAGCCGGAGCAGACTGAATAATTATTTTTTAGATGAAGTGAAACAAATAAAATGGGCATAGCATAGCTGCTCTACATTATGCCCATCTTAAAGAGCTATTTTTCGATTTGTTTAAAAATATCACCCAATGTTGGTGAAGCTGCCTGCGCAGAAAAATCTTTAATTGCTGTAGCTTCATCATCCATGTCTATTGCTTTAATTGAAAGCGAAATGGTTTTATTCTTTTTATCAACACCCGTAAATTTGGCAGTCACCTCATCGCCTTCTTTAAAGTGTGTTCTTGCATCTTCAACCCGATCACGTTGAATTTCCGATGCTCTCAAGTAACCCTCAACACTATCTGCCAGTGTAACAACAGCACCTTTCGCATCAATCTCTTTAATAACACCAGTGACTATGCTGTTTTTCTCATGGATAGCAAGAAAATTCTGGAATGGATCCTGTTCCAGCTGTTTGATACCCAGCGATATACGCTCACGCTCAGAATCAACTGCAAGAATAACAGTCTCAACTTCATCACCTCTTTTAAAGTCTCTAATGACAGCTTCACCGGTATCATTCCAAGAAATATCAGACATATGGACTAAACCATCAATACCACCCTCCAAACCAATAAAGATCCCAAAATCGGTAATTGACTTAATGCTACCTTTTATTTTATCGCCTTTGTTATGAGTGGTAGCGAATTCATCCCATGGATTAGGTTTACACTGTTTCATTCCGAGTGAAATACGACGACGATCCTCATCTATTTCCAGGATCATTATTTCAATTTCATCACCTAACTGTACTACTTTGGAAGGATTTGCATTTTTATTTGTCCAGTCCATTTCAGAAACATGCACCAGCCCTTCGACACCTTCTTCAATTTCAATAAAACAGCCATAATCTGTTAAATTATTTACTTTACCAAAGACGCGAGTTCCAGCAGGATATCGGCGCGCAATATTTTGCCACGGATCTTCTGCCAATTGTTTCATACCTAAAGAAACACGGCTTTTTTCTTTCTCGTATTTCAGTACTTTAACCTGAATTTCCTGACCAATTTCAACACATTCAGAAGGATGTCGAACTCGACGCCAAGCCATATCAGTGATATGTAGCAAACCATCAATTCCGCCTAGATCGATAAATGCACCGTAATCAGTAAGATTTTTTACTATGCCGTTTACAACAGCACCATCTTGTAAAGTTTCAAGTAACGCTTCTCTCTCTGCGCTGTATTCTTTTTCTACGACAGCACGTCTAGATAACACAACATTATTGCGTTTTTGATCAATTTTAATAACTTTGAATTCTAGGTCGCGATCTTCAAGGAAAGTGGTATCTCTAATCGGACGAACATCAACCAATGAGCCAGGTAAAAAGGCACGTAAAGCACCTACTGCAACTGTAAAACCACCTCTGACCTTACCATTGATGCGACCAACAATTGTGTCTTCTGCTTCAAATGCTTTTTCCAGATCACTCCACGCTTGATTTTTCTTAGCTTTATCACGGGAAAGAAGAGTAGCACCTAAGCCATCTTCAAACATATCAAGAGCAACTTCAACTTCATCACCCACTACAACTTCCAATTCACCGGCTGCATCCAAAAACTGCCATTTAGGAATAACCCCTTCTGACTTTGATTGTGTGCTAACTATTACCATATCGTTTTCGATATCAATAACAGTGCCCGTCAACATGGCGCCAGAACGCATTTCGGTCTTGGCTAAACTTTCTTCAAATAATTCTGCAAAGCTCTCGCTCATTTCTTTTTCCCGTGTGCTTGTTTTAAATACTTAACAAACAAGCTTTTCTATTTCAAAGTTAAAAAAAACCGGTTGAGTTTTTTGTCTCAACCACCTAAATCCCTAGACAATTCCGAGAACCTCATTTATAACAGTAGTGATACTCAGACTTGAAGAGTCTATATAGAGGGCACCTTCCGCCATAGCTAAAGGTGCTATACTGCGTTCGCGATCGCGCTTATCTCTTAATTCAATCTCTTGGGTTATCTGTGGAAGATTAGCACAAATGCCTTTTTCAATCAACTGTTTATATCGTCTTTTTGCTCGAGTTGCAGCATCAGCCGTTAAAAAAACCTTATGTTGTGCTTCTGGAAATACCACAGTCCCCATATCACGTCCGTCGGCAACCAGCCCAGGAGATTTCTGGAAATCGCGTTGCTTTTCCATCAAAGCCCCTCTAACATCAGGTAACACAGCTATTTGCGATGCTGCACTCCCTGTTTCTTCAGTGGCCAACCGCGAGGTAATATCTATACCCTCTAACTTTACGATTAATTCTTCATTACATTCAAAGGCCAATTTCAGCTGCTGAGCCACTTTGACAACAGCTGCTTCATCATGCAAATCAATATTCTGATCCAAAGTTGCTATCGCCAGGGAACGGTAGATAGAGCCGCTATCCAGATAATTCCAACCTAATTTTTGTGCTACAGCTCTGCTAACAGTCCCTTTTCCCGCGCCACTAGGCCCATCAATGGTTAAAACTGGGACACTCATGATATTTCTTTGCTTTCGATAGCTAAACCTAATTCGCCCGCCAATTGTACGAAAGGCGGGAATGAGGTGTTGACGTTGGCACAATCTTGGATGGTAATCGGCGCATTGGCACGTAACCCGGCCATTGCAAAAGACATCGCAATACGATGATCGTCATGAGAATTAACCTCACCACCACCCAGTTGGCCACCCTGAATAATCATGCCATCGTCAGTCGCCGCGGCATCAACACCTAATGTTTTCAAACCATCCGCCATCACCTGAATTCGGTCACATTCCTTGACTCTGAGCTCTTCTGCGTTGGTTAAAACTGTTTGGCCTTTGGCGCAGGCTGCGGCTACAAATAATACGGGGAATTCATCAATAGCTAATGGCACCAATTCCGGCGGAATATTAATCCCTTTTAATTGGCTGGAGCGCACTAAAATATCCGCCACAGATTCGCCTCCTATTGTTTTTTGATTGGATATTTCAATATTGGCACCCATCAACTTGAGAATATCAATCACACCCGTCCGAGTTGGATTAAGGCCGACATGTTTAAGCAAAACCTCAGATCCTTCGGCAATACTGGCTCCAACCAAAAAAAATGCTGCTGAAGAAATATCACTTGGTACATCAATTTTACAGGCGGTTAATGAACCTTTGCTATTGACTGTTACCTTATTCCCATTGCGTTCAACCGGATAACCAAAGCCAGACAACATTCTTTCAGTATGATCTCGGGTTGGCGCTGGTTCACTCACCGAGGTTTCACCCTCTGCATATAAACCGGCTAATAATACGCAAGACTTAACCTGGGCACTGGCCATCGGCAAAACATAATCAATCCCGTGCAAGGTCTTCCCCCCTTTTATATATAAGGGCGATGATCCTGTCGCTGTAGTTTCTATTTCAGCTCCCATTTCAGCCAGAGGATTAGTCACTCTTTTCATGGGTCTTTTCGATAAAGATTCATCCCCGGTAAGTGTACTATCGAATGATTGGCCAGCAAGTAAACCACTCAATAAGCGCATTGAGGTTCCTGAGTTACCCACATAAAGAGGTTTTGAAGGTGCTTTTAAACCTTGTAACCCCACGCCTCGAATAGTTAACTCACCATTTTCAGGCCCCTGAATTTCTACGCCCATATCTCGAAACGCTTGCAAAGTCGCCAAGGCATCTTCTGCCTCCAGAAAACCTTTAACATGGGTAATACCATTAGCTAAAGATCCCAACATAATTGAGCGATGAGAAATGGATTTATCCCCAGGCACTCTGATTTGTCCCTGCAAACTACCACCAGGCTGAACTATAAAATTAATTGTTTTAGTCATTTTTCATAAAGATTAAGAAAACGTTGCCGTGCATTTTTAGCATTGCTGAATATATTAAAAAGTTGTTCGTTATCGTTTTTTTCCAGCATTTGTGCGATATCTTCCATTTCACCTTGCAATTGCCTAATTAATTGCACAATTTCATTTTTATTGGCTAAACAAATATCCAGCCACATTCCTGGATCACTAGAAGCGATCCGGGTAAAGTCTTTAAAGCCACCCGCTGCATATTTAAAAATCTCATTCTGTTCATCTTTTCTAGCTAATAAATCAACCAAAGCAAACGCCAAAATGTGAGGAAGATGACTGGTTGCCGCAAGAACGGCATCATGGTGTTGAACATCCATTATCGAAACCGAGGATCCTAGTTCTTGCCAGAAGTCTTGCACCAAACCAAGCGATTCAGGTGAAGTTACCTTGGTCGGGGTAATAATCAGGCGCTTGTCTAAGAACAAATCACTGACTGCTGCTTGCGCACCACTTTTTTCGGCTCCGGCGATAGGATGTACCGGTACAAAATTTTCCGGAATATAACCAAACACCTTTTCCGCAGCTTCGACTACGCTGCCTTTAGTACTGCCAACATCGAAATACACAGCGGTATCGGCCCAATAATCCTTAAGCTGAGCAAGCACAGCTTCCGTAGCACCAACCGGAGTCGCTATGATTATGCAATCAGCATCTTGAACCGCAGCTTCCAGTTCAAAACAATAATTATCAATGATACCGTTTGTTTGAGCATAAATAAGATTACCCTTACTTCCGGCCCTACCAAACCCGACAATATTGGAGCAAAGATTTTTTTTACGTGCTGCAAGCGCAATTGAGCCACCAATCAATCCAACACCGATAATACAAATCTTATTAAACATTCGTTAATTATTTACAACGGCAGTGAATGCATCAATAAAAAATTTATTTTCTTCGTAAGTACCAATACTGATTCGCAAATGATGAGGCATTTCATAATTTGCTACTGGCCTGACGATTACTCCTTTGCGCAATAATGATTCATAAATGGGCATAGCCTCTCGCTTTACATCAACTGAAACAAAATTTCCGGATGAAGGTAGCCACGGTAGCCCCAGGCTAGTGAAAGCATCAGTTAATTGCTTCATTCCCTGGCGATTTAGTTGCACTGATTTCTGTAAATATTCCTGATCAGCTAATGCCGCTTCGGCAGCAACCAAAGCTAATGTATTATTATTAAAAGGTTGCCGAACTCTGTTGAGCAAATCTGCTATGAGACTACTGGACAAACCATAACCTACTCTTAAGCCGGCAAGCCCATAAGCTTTGGAAAAGGTTCGAGTAATAATTAGATTGGGAAAATGATCCAGCCAGGTTACTGAATCAAAATGGTCATTAGTATCCACAAACTCATAATATGCCTCATCAAGCACGCACAGCACCTGCTCAGGTAGCGCTTTAATAAAAGCCTCCACTTCGCTATGCTGTATATAGATACCTGTAGGATTATTAGGGTTCGCTATAAATACCATCCGTGTATTTGCTGTAACCGCCGCCAACATAGCATCAAGGTCATGTCCATAATTCAAGGCAGGTACAGATTTACCTTTTGCCCCTACAGCTTGGGTAACCAAAGGATAGACAGCAAAGGAATGCTGGGAAAAAATGACCTCGGATTCGGGCGTTAAGAATGTTCGCGCTAATAATTCAAGGATTTCATTGGAACCGTTGCCTAGCGTTATCTGTTCAGTAGCGAGATTGTGTTTAGCAGATAGTGCACGCTTCAATGCAAAACCAGATCCATCAGGGTATCTTGCCAACTCAGGTAAGGCTGATTGTATGGCTGCAACCGTTTTCGGCCCCGGACCCAACGGATTCTCATTTGAAGCCAACTTGATGATTTTTTCGAGGCCAAGTTCACGTTGCAACTCCGTTACAGGCTTCCCGGGCTGGTAAGGAACAAGTTGCTGAACCCCTGACCCAGCAAGTTGGTATATGGTTTGATTTTGCACGCTATATAAAATTTACAACACAGCTTTAGGATAAGAACCCAATACTTTAACGGTATTAGCTCGCTGACTTAAAGATTCAAGAACTTTCCGAATTTGATCATCATGCCTATGACCCTCAATATCAATGAAAAAAACATATTCCCATAATGCCTGATGCGAAGGCCGTGATTCAATTCGGTTCATGCTGATACCAAACTCAGCAAAAGGCTCAAGTATTTTATGCAGTGCCCCAGGCTGGTTTCCAGTAGAAATGAGCAATGAAGTTTTATCACTGCCGGTACTATTTGCTGTTTGCTGACCGATAATTAAAAACCGCGTAGTATTATCTTTCTCATCTTCAACATGCTTTTCTAAAATTTTCAGCTCATACAATTCAGCTGCAACTTCACCAGCTATTGCTGCTTTTCCTGGCTGTTCTACTGCCAATCTTGCAGCTTCTGCATTACTACTTACCGCCGTCAAAGCAACATCAGGTAACGTCCTGTTTAACCATTTCCGACACTGCCCTAATGATTGCTGATGAGAATAAATTTCAGTAATTTCGCTCAATTGGGATACCGAACCAATCAGGTTATGATGGATTCTGATTTCTACTTCACCACAAATCTGCAAAGGTGAAGTAACAAACCGATCCAAGGTATGGGTAATCACGCCTTCGGTTGAGTTTTCAACCGGCACCACACCAAATTGACATTGTTCATTTTCAACTAACTTAAATATATCATCTATGGACGTTGCGGCAATAACACAAGCAGCGTGACCAAAATGTTTGTACGCCGCCTGTTGGGTAAACGTGCCTTCAGGGCCTAAAAATGCGACTTGCAGAGGTTTTTCCAATGCTAAACAGGCAGACATTAATTCTCTAAATAACCTAGCCGCTGCATCATCACTAATCGGCCCCTGGTTTAATGCTTTAATCCGCCTAAGTACTATTGCTTCACGATCTGGCCGGTAAAAACAGCCTGTTTCCCCTTCAGCCATTTTTGTTTTTGCCACTTCAACAGCAATACCGGCACGCTGATTAATCAGCTGCAAAATCTCTTTATCAATCGCATCGATTTTATTTCTTAAATCGGACAAAGGTTCAACAGAAGTCATAGCATTAAGGATTAATGAGTTCGCTCAAATTCAGCCATAAATTGAATCAAGGCATCAACACCCTGCTCTGGCATGGCATTATAAATACTGGCGCGCATACCACCCACTGCCCGGTGACCTTTTAAGGCCTCAAAGCCATTTTCTTGCGCTTGCTGCAAAAACGCACTATTCAGGCTTGCGTCTCCAAGAATAAAGGGGATATTCATTCGTGATCGGCAGTTAGTATTAACCGGATTTGAATATAGCGAAGACTCATCAATGGCCTGATACAGTTTGGTAGATTTTCTACTATTTATTTGCTCAATAGCCGATAAACCACCTTGTCTTTTCAACCACTGTAAAACCAGGCCCACCAGATACCAGTTATAAGTCGCTGGGGTATTGAGCATGGAATCACTAGCAATTTGTTCCGAATACTCAAAAACACTGGGGGTTTTAGCATCCGCAGACCCCAGTAAATCTTCTCTGACTATGACAACAGTAAGACCAGCTGGCCCCATATTTTTCTGTGATCCGGCATAAATCAAGCCATACTGATTTACATCTATCTGTTTGGACAAAATATTGGAAGACATATCCACAACTAATGGCAGCTGTCCAACCTCGGGCACTTCATGAAATTCAACACCATGAATGGTTTCATTAGGTGTATAGTGAAGATAGGCAGCCTGTTGATCAACCTCCCAGGTATTCAACGCAGGAATCGAAGTAAAATTATCCTGCTCAGAACTTGCTGCAATTTTAACCTGGCAATATTTTTTAGCTTCTTTGATAGCTTTTTTTGACCAGGCTCCTGTCAACACATAATTTGCCGTTTGCTTTCCCGCTAATAAATTGAGGGGAATCATGGCAAACTGAGCTGTTGCCCCGCCTTGCAAAAATAATACTTTATAATTGGCTGGAATATTGAGTAACTCTATCAAGTCTGCCGACAGTTGTTCCGCTACTTTCAAGAATTGTTTGCCTCGATGACTCATTTCCATCACCGACATACCGGTTCGCTGCCAATCGAGCATTTCCTCTCTTGCCTGAATTAAAACCTCTTCTGGCAACGTAGATGGGCCAGCGCTAAAATTATAGATCCGTGACATTAAGATTCTTCTCCTGTTTCATTTTCTCCGGTTTGA
>VAPK010699792.1_pt1 | contig 21672 bp, 15 predicted proteins | sample 3395031 | NCBI WGS metagenome assembly VAPK01 (sample SAMN08290443, study PRJNA428436) | hydrothermal vent metagenome | isolation source: Deep-sea hydrothermal vent chimney 1 | place: Pacific Ocean: Juan De Fuca Ridge
AGGCTCAGCCCTTTCAGGCTGGAAATAAAATTGCTATCAAAATACAGAGATTTAATCTATAGTATATGCAGCGTCAAAATTGATATTTGTTCTATTCTTGTCTCTTCCCACTTGGAACCTCAATTTATTAACTGAAAAATAATGTAAATTAAATTTTTTAATTTATCGTTTGAATTACGTTTTAAGACAAAAGGAACTATTAGGATACTTATCAAGTCTGAATAATACCGATTCTATCGTTATTAGTCGTTCTCTTGAAGTTACACCGTAATGATTCTCATAAAAGGTAATTATATTAAAACTACCTTTGACTCAAGAGTGCCGCTATCAGTTAGTAAGAATCACATATTCCAAAAAGGGAAAAAAAATTGAAAAAATTATTTATAGGCAATTTGTCTCCTGATACAAATGAACAAGAACTTGAAGCATTGTTTGCCGAATTTGGGACTGTTCGCGGTTCTAATTTAATAACCGATGTTTTTTCTGGTCAATGTAAAGGTTTCGGCTTCATAGAAATGGAAGGACATGAGGCACGAGCTGCTATTGCTGGTCTGAATGGTAAAGATTTTAAAGGAAAACCTTTACGAGTCAATTTTGAGACTCCCAAACCCGGGGGGCGTCGTCGTTAGCTCTATCTTGATTTAACTATTATCTAACAATGGCAAGGGGAGATTAACTTTCAAAACTTAATGTCCTCTTGACCTTACAAGGTTAATTCTACTCTTTCCTCCTGCTTGCATTACCCCCCACTTCTTGCTCCAATAGATTTCTACAGTTTTATAACAATTTTGTTTATAGAAAATCGTGCTTCATGTTAGTATGGGTGGGTTTCGCTAAATGAAATCTAGTCGATAGATTTATCATTACAGTTAGTAGCTCTCGTCACCCAGATATAACCGACAGACAAAGCCATAAGGAGCCAAGATGTTAATTAATATAAACTCCCAAAAAACCACACAGTTCAAATGATTTACGACGAAAAATTATCACAGGATAGCTGTGGTGTTGGATTTATAACCCACAAAAAAAGCATACAATCACACAACTTATTAGTTAAATCACACAAAGCACTTTGCACCATCCCTCACCGAGGAGGAATGAGTGCTGAAGGAATTGGTGATGGCGCTGGCGTTAATATTGATTTATCTCTCAAGTTTTTTCGGAAAGTAACAAATAACGATAAACTCGAACTAGGCTCTTTTGGGGTTGCCAATTTCTTTTATCCAGAAGAACACCTAGAATATGATGCTATGGCTACCAAAATGGTCGAAGATCATTTAAAAGATTTTGATTTGCCGATCATACAATGGCGAAATATTCCAGTCGATGATAACGTCATTAATAAAGCATCTATTAAAGCTCAATTACCTATCAGGCAACTCATTTTCGGCAGACCATCTTTTTTAAAAGATGCATCGCATGACGAATTTGAGAAACATATTAAAGTCGCTCTATTAACGATCGAAGCAGAAGGTTTTACTCGTCACGAATTAGACGGATTTTATCCCCTATCAATGAGTTCTCGCACTCAGGTTTACAAAGGTCGCCTTAATTCATTTGAAGTTATTCCATATTTTATTGATCTTTATGATAAAGACCATGAAATTAGCACCTTATTCTTTCATACTCGCTTTTCAACTAATACCGCCCCTGCGACCATGATGGCTCAGCCATTCCGCTACATGGCACACAATGGTGAATTAAATACAGATAAGAAGAACAGGCTCAGTGAAAATGCCATTGCACGGCAAAATAATAACGAGGTTATATTTCCTGTTGGACAATCAGATTCAGGACGATTGGATCAAACATTAACCCGCCGCATTAATGAAGATAATCTCGACATCGTTACTGCTATTCTAGCAATGATGCCACCTGCATGGGAAAACGACAAAACATTATCTGATGATGTCCGCGCAATGCTGGAATACTTTAGTTTGTACGAAGAAAAAAATGATGGTCCTGCTGCCATCATCTTTAATGACGGTATTCGTGTCGGTGCACGTTTAGACCGCTTAGGACTAAGACCTTTACGGTCAATAGAAACAAAAGATTATTTAGTCGTTATGTCCGAAGCAGGACAGATTGATTTTCCAGCCAAGGAAGTATTAAAACGTGGTCGTATTGAAGCAGGTGGTATGTTGTACTTCGACCACAATACAGGTGAGGCTTACGATAGCTTTCAAGTTATGGAAAGACTAGCAAAAGAAAAAGACTATAAGGCTTTATTGAAACAAAGAGCTATCCACTTTGAAGACCTGGGAAAAATTGATTTATCTAAAATTGATAATAACCACGAATTTAACATTGACCAACGTCATACAGCCTATTCTTTAAACCAGGAAAGTTTTAGATTTTTGCTTGATCCTATGTTGAATACTGGGCTCGAAAAGGTTTCAGCAATGGGTTATGGCATAACTCCAAACGCTTTATCGAATGCAGAAGGCGGTATGTCACGCTATTTTAGTCAACGCTTTGCTCAAGTGACTAACCCACCGTTAGATTCCTTACGTGAAAGTGACGGCATGACTTTGCGCGTTGCTTTAGGCGCTAAACCGTCTTTTTCTAAAGATGATAGCAAGCAGCTTGTTATTGACACCCCTGTTTTACAAAGGACTCATCTAGAACAAATACGCAAGCAAAAAACTGTCAATCATACGACTCTGGATATGTTGTATCAACCTGACTATAGTGATTCAAAAGCCAATGCAAATATATTAGAAAAGGCGTTGTTAACTGTTTGTAGTCAAGTTGAAAAAGTAGCCAAAGAAAACGTAGGGATTATTATTTTAACTGACATCAACATTAATAAAGATAAAGCTGCTATCCCTGCATTATTGATGATAGCAGCAGCAAATCAGCATTTAGTGGATCTTGGTTTGCGATTTAATTCTTCATTAATTATGGAAACGGGGCAAGCTGTCAGCCCACACGATATTGCTACCATTTTAGGTTTTGGTGCATCAGCTATTTGCCCTATTAGTGTTCATAATCGCGTTGTCAGCCTATTTGACTCGCAACAAGACCAGCAACATGCGCTCGATAATTTCCAGAAAGGTGTTGCTAAATCTTTAATGAAAACAATGGGGAAATTTGGCCTGTGTACAGCCGAAAGCTACATAGGAGGCGAATTTTTCGAAGCAAATTTTCTTGATACAAACGAACCTCGACTCAAATCCTATTTCCCTAATATTAATTCTATTGTTGGAGGTGTTCGTTATACTGATATTGCTGCTAGCGCAACTGAGTGGCACCATAAAGCACTTTCAGTAACTGGAGAAACTGACATACCTTTTCTCGGCTTATTTAAAGAGAGACAAGACGGTGCTGGACATACTTTTGGCAACACTGCGGTAAGGGAATACATTAAAATGACGGATGAGGATATCCTGTATATTCCTCGACAAAAAAGTAAACACTCAGAACAAGCAAGCGATACCGCTTATCTCGACTTTGGTTATGATAAACGCACACCAGAACAGATTGACAGCTTTGGTATTACACCTGCCTATCGAAGTTTTATAAAAAACCTATATCTTGAGAGAACTGATAGACCTGCAGCTATTCGCGATATAGCCGCTCTCCCTGTCGATATTCGTCAAGCGAATAGTTGTGAAGATTTTGATTCTATTTTGACTAGTCAAAGTTTAGAAGGAAATAATAATTTCTTGATTCTTGGCTTACAGATTGAAGTTACAAATGCTGTTTCATTTATACTTTCGTTTACCGAAAATACATCAACGCAACGAATAGAAGCATTAGCAAAGCATTTCAAAAAACGTTTTAGCAATGAGAATTATGCTGCAAAGGTAGAAAACGATCGCCTCACTATCAGAATTTCTGATACCAGTAGTTTGTTAAATAATTACCTTAATACAATCAAGACGGCACGAAACCCGATCAGCCTGTCAAAAACACAGCCTGCACATGAAATTACTGCGGTACTTGCATCGGGTGCCATGAGCCATGGAGCTTTATTATCAGAAGCGCATCAAGCAGTTGCTCAAGGAACAAACATTGCTGGGGCACTAAGTAATTCTGGAGAAGGAGGAGAACATTCAAGCCGCTTCAATACGATAAGATCAAGTAAAATAAAGCAATTTGCCTCTGGTCGTTTTGGTGTTTGGGCAGGTTATCTAGCTGACCCTAACCTTGAGGAAATTGAGATTAAAATAGCTCAAGGCGCAAAACCCGGTGAAGGTGGACAGCTCCCTGCAGCCAAAGTATCGGTTGAAATTGCCTCTTTGCGTGGAGGGACTCCAAAAGTTGAATTAGTCAGTCCTCCCCCACATCATGATACATATTCAATTGAAGATTTAGGACAGCTTATTCATGATGCCAAAGCTGCAAGGGTTAAAGTAGTCGTTAAACTGGTTTCTTCAGAAGGAATTGGCACTATTGCCGTTGGCGTTGCCAAAGCAGGTGCAAATGTTATTAATGTTGCTGGAAACACTGGAGGTACGGGTGCAGCGGCGGTTACCAGTTTAAAACACACAGGTCGCTCTCCTGAAACAGGCATTGCAGAAGTACATCAAGCACTCGCTGTAAATGGATTACGAGATAAAGTCGTACTACGCTGCAGTGCCTCACATCAAAGTGGGCTTGATGTCGTGAAATCAGCCATTTTGGGTGCAGATTCATTTGAATTTGGTACAACAGCACTCATGATGCTTCGTTGTGTAATGGCAAAAAATTGTAATATTTTATGTCCAGCAGGATTGACGACTAATCACGAAGAGTTTAAAGGTGATCCACGCGTGTTAGCACAATATTTTATGAATTTGGCTCATGAGGTCAGAGAAATATTGGCAAGCCTTGGCTATACAAGCCTTCAAGAAATTCGGGGACAAGCTGATTTATTACACTTGATTAATCACTCGGCTATGGTTGGACAGCTGAATTTTACTCGCCTTCTTGCCCAAGTAGATGTGGTTAAAATAGACAATCCAATTTATTTAGAAGCCGATTTTAGTATTGACGATAAAATTGTAGACCAGATCAAAACGCAAATTATTAAAGGTCAGGTTCTCGATTTTAGTGGTAAAGGTTTTAAACTAAGCAATCGTCATAAAACCGTTGGCGGGCAAACTGCAATAGACATTGAGCGAATGTTGTCTTATGAAATTACTGAGCAACAAGCCGCGGATTCAAAAATCATTTATACCAATCAGCATGGTCGACGATATTTAGCTCCTGGTAGCCTTGTTATTCGTACAACAGGTTCTGCGGGACAAAGTTTTGCTGCTTTTAATAATGATGGAATGAGACTCGAACATATAGGAACGTGTAACGATGGAGTCGGAAAATCATCCTGCGGTGGGGTTATCGTGGTTAAGTCCCCTGGTGGTGGCTCGAAAGTAAAAGGGGGAAATGTACTGATCGGTAATTTTGCACTCTTTGGAGCATCCGGTGGTAAATCCTTTATAAATGGCGAAGCAGGTGATCGCTTTGCGGTAAGAAATTCGGGAGCAATGGCAGTCGTTGAAGGTGTAGGTGATTTTGCATGCGAATATATGATCAACGGTGCAATACTCAACCTTGGCAGTTTTGGTAAAGGGTTTTGCACGGGTATGTCAGGCGGCAATGCTTATCAATACGATCCCAACAATCGCCTACAAGCCTTACACGACGAAAGTTCAGTTGAAATTCGTTGCTTAACTGAAGAAACAGATGTATCTCACAGTCATGAGCAGTTTATTTTACACATGCTAGAACAACATGCTGAATACGCAGATTCCACTTTAGCAAAAAAATTATTGAGCGACTGGGACAAGGAACGTCAACACTTCAAATTTGCTGTCCCTTTATGGTTATATAAAACTCAAACAGCAGAATATATTGCTAAATCAATGGATCGAAAAGCTATGATTGAGGAGCTATCAATTGCTTATGCGGAACAACAAATTGATCTTATTCAACAGGGCTATCAAAATAATCAACCTGTATTTGAAGGTGCAATTCCTGATTATGGCAATGTCGATACGGATCTAGCATTTAAACTGATTAATAGCTTTGCTGTCATAGAAAAAGCACGGCAAATTACTAAAAAACAATTGAGCAAATCAAAAGAACTTAATAAACAAGTGACTGAAGAACAAATCAATAAACAGGCGGAAAAGCTGATTCTACAACACCCAAGAAAAATTCAGGATGCATTGGTTAAAACAAATCGTGAAGCCTATAGCAACTACACTAATGAACAGCTAACAACGTTGATGGCTGACAAGCGCTTAAATGACTATAAAACAGCAATGATTCAACGCGATGTGCAAAGTATATATTCCATTGGATCAACCGCCTGGATAATTGAGCAACATGCAATTAACCAGCTAGCATTAGCGGAAATACCGAATATTGAGGGATACATTGCAGGATTAACCAGCCTTAATATTGTTCAAACGTTGCTAGATGAAAAACTAGCCGCCTGATTTATTAGTAGAAACGAATGAATAAAACACCCAATATACCTCAAAACATTCCTTATAGTGATAATCAGCGTGCGTGGCTAGGTGGTTTTTTTGCTGGCATACATACTCATATGTTGCAAAACTCTAATAATGACAATCCAGTGGATGCGCGCGTTATCAATATATTGTATGGAACTCAAACGGGAAATTCCGAATCAGTAGCAAATGATACTGTAGAAGCCGCCAAAAATCACGGTTTAGCACCTACTGTTAAAAGTATGGATGAAGTAGAACTTGAAGCACTATCAGAAATGGAGTATCTGCTCATTGTTATCAGTACTTATGGTGAAGGAGAAATGCCTGATAATGCACAACTCTTGTGGGATGCTATCTCTATTGACTCAGCACCTAAAATGGAAAAAACTCAGTTTTCAATTCTGGCATTGGGAGATTCCAGTTATGATGACTTTTGTCAAGCTGGAATAGACTGGGATAACCGTCTTGCTGAACTGGGTGCCAAACGAATTTACGATCGCGTAAATTACGATATTGGTTTAGATGAACTAGCAGAAGAGTGGATAAATAATGTCATTCCAATCATGGCAAAAGGTGCATCTGTATCGACCCTATCTAGAAAAGAAAATACTAACAATAAGCCCAAATACAACCGCAAGAATCCATTTTCATCAAAAATGCAAACAAACCGTTTGTTAACGAGTGAAAAATCTTCTAAAGAAACACGTCATTACGAATTTTCCATTGAAGGTTCTGGTTTAAGCTATGAGGCGGGTGATGCATTAAATGTGATTCCACAAAATTGCCCGACATTGGTAGCAAATATAATTAAAGCTATTGGTTGCGCTGGAGATGAAAGTGAGCCTATTAATGGTGAGTTAATATCATTGTCAGAAGCGCTACGCACTCACTTTGAAATAAAATTACCCAACAAAGAATTATTACAGGAAATTTCAACTCGTTCAGGTGATCAAAACTTAAATAATCTACTCAAGTCTGGCGACAAAGATAAACTATCCAAATATTTATGGGGGCGTGATACTTTAGATTTATTACTGCACTTTCCTAACATGGAATTCTCGGCAGCAGAATTCTTAGCGCTTTTAAAACCACTCCAACATCGAGCTTATTCTATTTCATCTAGCGGAAAAATGTACCCTGATAGTGTTCATTTAACAGTAGCAAGTGTCCGCTATCAAAGTTATGATCGAGACCATAAAGGTGTATGTTCCACTTATATGGCTGATCTGGTTGATGAGCAATCTGATGTTAAAATTTTCTTTTCTCCTAATAATAGCTTTAGAGTACCAGAAGATGATACATTACCTGTAATTATGATTGGACCAGGCACAGGAATTGCACCTTTCAGAGCTTTTTTACAAGAACGTCAATTTAGAAAAGCAACAGGGAAAAACTGGTTGCTTTTTGGTGACAGGAACTCAGCTACTGATTATATTTATCAGGATGAAATTGAAACAATGCAAACAAATGGTGTACTTACCCGTTTAGACTTGGCTTTCTCAAGAGATCAGGAAGAAAAAATTTATGTTCAAGACCGAATGCGAGAGCACGGTGCTGAAATGTATGCCTGGTTAGAGCAAAAAGGGTCTTTTTTTGTTTGTGGTGATGCGACTTATATGGCAAAAGATGTTGATAAAGCTTTACACGAGATTATTGAAAAACATGGCAATAAAACTCTAGAACAAGCAACTGACTATGTAAATCAGTTAAAAAAAGAAAAGCGTTATGTTAGGGATGTTTACTAAAACACAGCTAAAACACACACAATATGGAGTTAAGTGATTTTTAAAACTCACCCAACTCCAGATCTATATTTATTACTTAGTACTAAATGCGATAGCGGATGTACTCCCTTTTGCAGAAGCCTTTTTTATAGAGTTAATCTCTAACAAATAACGCGTATCAGGTTTCAAGTTAATATTATCAATTTTAATACTTTTAGAACCATCTGCGTCTACAACAATAGTAGATTCCTGAGAAAAGAAAACTTCTTTATTAGTTTCTAGATCCGTTATAGAAATAGTCGCAGGAGACATAGCTGTATATTTAATAACCGGATTTTTTCCAACATTTGTTGCATTATGCACTGGAAACATTATTTCAGGAAAAGAGGGATAAGAATCACTCTCAAGAGAAATAACAGGTATGCTTCCAGCTTCGTTACCTATTCTATATCCGCCTTTCAATAAGAAAGGTTCCATGGCAGCCAAGTCATCAGCTATATATATTTCAGCTTGGTTATCATCTTTAATTGTAAATTGTCCGTAAGACGTTTTATCAGGTGCAAATAATTCAAGAGTAGAATAATTGGTTTTTTTATCTAAATCCACAAGCATTTGGAAAACACCTTCCTTTAGTTCTAAACCATTATATCTTTGTCTACTCAGTGCCATATAAGCAACCTGAGCTTGACTGATAGTCACCTGTTCAACGTTAGAAAATTTACTTTCCTCTTGATTTGTATTGTAAGCTTTAATAGCGACTAAATAATCAGCACCTGGGTATAAAGGCACTGCAAAAGAATTACTATTTCCTTGATCTATCCGCATTACATCATCTAGCCCTTGAAAAGGAGCTTGCGTATAGTAAAAAGCATAACCAGCAGCGTCTTGTATTTTAGGCCATGAAAAAGAAACATCCACACCTTTAACTTCACTAGTAAGTACGGGTTCAGCTGGAGCAACAGCAAAGCTTTGTGAAGATAAAGTTGAAAGTAAAGCAGCTAATAAAATTTTTTTCATTTTTATTCCTACATAATAATTAAATTTAGACATCAATAGTTTTCAAAATCTGCATAAAAAATAATTTATATTTTGCCAACTACTTTCTTTAGTTTGATTTTTTTACAGAAAGACTACCTTCTTAGGTCATAAAACGCCCTTATTCAAACTGTGTCTTAAGCACGATTAACTTCTATCACTTGCTTAATTGACTGATATTATATAGGTAAATGTTTTACCAAAGCTAGTGTACCTTGGTACATATTTAAACACAGGTTAAATATGTATAGTCTTCACTCCAATAGCGAATAACCTAGTAATATAGTAAACTATACATCTTTAAGAGAGCTTTATAATATGACAACAGCAGAAAATGTACATCATTCCGAAATAGAAAAATTTGGCTCACAGGCCGAGCGATGGTGGGATAGTCAGGGTGAATTTAAAACTTTACACGATGTTAATCCTTTGAGAATTAAATTTATTCTGGAACATGCAACTTTACAAGGCAAACGCATAGTTGATGTAGGTTGTGGAGGTGGAATTCTTACCGAAAGTTTAGTTAAACAAGGCGCTAACGCTTTAGGAATAGATTTAAGTTCAGATTTAATAGATGTTGCTGATCTACATGGTCTTGAATCAGGAGTTAAAGCTAATTACAAAATAATCAGTGCAGAAGCACTCGCAGAGCAAGAGCCAGAAAGTTTCGACCACGTAACCTGTATGGAAATGCTGGAACATGTTCCTGACCCAGGTTCAATTATCTCTGCTTGTGCAAAATTAGTTAAAATTGATGGAATGGTTTTTTTTTCCACCCTCAACCGCGTACCAAAAGCCTATCTATTAGCAATAGTAGCGGCTGAACATCTAATGAGAATGGTTCCAAAAGGGACACACGAATACAAAACATTCATCAAACCCTCGGAGCTAAGTCAATCAGCAAGAGCATCAGGGCTTAAGTTACAAGCCATAATAGGAATTGAATACAATCCTTTCAATAAACAATTTAGTTTGGGAAAAGATATTGATGTTAATTATATTACTGCATTTAAACGAACTGAATAATTGTGATGGTAGCTGATTTTAACTTATCTTGTGTACTGTTTGATTTGGATGGAACATTAGTTGATACTGCACCTGATTTAATAGCTTGCTTAAATAAATCATTAAAAAAACATGGATTTAATGAGGTTTCCAGTGATGAGTTAAGACCCTTTATCTCTTATGGTGCCATAGAAATGATAAAACAAAGCATAGAGTCTGATCAACAACAAGTTCATGATGAAATACTTGAATGCATGCTTACTTTATACCAAGATAATATTGCTGAATATAGCCATTTTTTTTCGGGCATGAAGGAGACTCTAGAAACAATTGAATCTCTGGGGCTAAAATGGGGCATAGTCACGAACAAAAGAGAACGTTTCACTCTCCCTCTAACCGCTGCATTAAATTTAACTGACAGAGCTGCTTGTATTATTAGTGGTGATACCACTGCAAATTGTAAACCTCATCCAGAACCTATGTTAACCGCTTGTGCACAAATTAACGTTAATCCGGAAGAATGCGTTTATATTGGTGATGCTCTACATGATATTACAGCTGGAAAAACTGCAAAAATGAAAACAATAGCCGCTCTTTATGGTTATCTCAAACCTGATGATGATCCAAAGAATTGGGGGGCGGATGCGTTAATAGAATCGCCCGAACAATTAACCACTTGGATCAAAGAAATATGCCATTAAAAAAACAGATTATTTTAATAACGGGTGCAGGGGGCGGCCTAGGTAGCACAGCAGCACTTACACTAGCAAAACAAGGTGCCCATATTATTTTGCTGGATAAAAATATTCCAAAGCTGGAAAAAATTTATGATGCAATCATAAATGCAGGTGCGCCGACTCCAACAATGTATCCTTTTGATCTTGCTGGCGCGAGCGAAGTTCAATATCAAGAACTTGCTGAAACTATAGATAAAACCTATGGCTCATTGCAAGGGCTACTTCATTCTGCTGTTGAACTAAGTGCATTCACGCCAATCGAAATCTATGAAACCAAAGACTGGGGACATACGTTAAATGTTAATTTAAATGCACCCTTTATTTTAAGTCGTGTTTTATTACCCTTATTACAAAAAAGCGAACACGCATCTATCGTTTTTACCAGCGACTCAATGACAAGAATTCCCAAAGCCTACAGCGGTGCTTATGGAGTCTCTAAAATTGCACTAGAAGGGTTTGCAAAAATATTGGCCGAAGAGCTAGAAACAGCCAATAAAATACGTGTCAACACATTGATACCCGGCGCGGTTAATTCACCATTGCGTAAAAAGTTATTTCCAGCAGAAGATAAAAGCAAGTTACCTGAGATGGATTGTTTAAATGAAATTTATAACTATTTATTTAACTCAGAAAGTATTGGAATAACGGGACAAACAATTGATGCACAAACATGGCTAAGCGAGTGTGAACATGTCTGAAAGAGAAGTAATTATTTTAACGCGTGATGTAAACATTGTTATGATTCCAGATGGTAATCAAGGAACTTTAAGCAAAGGAAAAGAAGTCACTATTCATCAATCTCTCGGTGATAACTATACAGTAGTGACCGATCATGGACATATGGTGCGTATCGCAGGATCTGATGCTGATGCATTGGGAAAAGAACCTCACGAATTACACACCTTAGTATCAGAAACAGATGCGGTTGCAGTCGAAAAAAATTGTTGGGAAGTCATGAAAACAGTTTATGACCCTGAAATACCCGTCAATATTGTCGATTTGGGATTAATTTATGAATGTAACGTAAACTCGGCTGAAAAAAACAATGATGTCGAAATAAAAATGACATTAACGGCTCCAGGATGCGGCATGGGACCCGTTATCCAAGGTGATATTGAAAAAGGTATTCGCGCCCTGCCAGGTGTTAACTCAGTCAATGTAGAAATAGTTCTTGATCCCCCGTGGGGACGAGAAATGATGTCTGAAATTGCACAAGTTCAATTAGGATTATTCTGACTATTTTATCAGCTATTTTTCTCGTGCAATTGAATGTTAATCATTCTAAGCGTTGCCATAACAGCAGCAAAAACCTGATTTGAATGAACACCACGCGATTTACGCATTTTATTTTCACAACCCCAAGTAATCACACATTCAGTTAATGCATTGGTGTTACCACCTTTGGGAATTCTTACTTCATAGTCTAAAAGTGCAGGTAAAATGTAGTCGTGTAATTTCATCACTTTATTAATTGCATCAATAAATGCATCGAAGCCACCATTACCAGAACCAGAAGCTAAGTGCGTTTCACCTTTTACCTCAACCCTAATGCTAACCGTTGCTTCTAAGTTTAAACCACTGGTGATGGAGCAATTTAATAATTTGATATATTGATAATTTTTACTCTCTAATACATCAGCAATGATAAAAGGAAGATCATCTGTTGTTATGGTTTGTTTTGAATCACCCAGTTTAATGATACGAGCCAGTACTTTTTTCTGGTTTTCTTCTGATAAATCTAGATCCAGTAATTCCAAATTCTTTTTTAACGAGGCCTTACCGCTCATCTTACCCAACGCGTAACTATGGGTACGTGAAAAACGTTCTGGAACTAATTGACTTTTATACAAGCCACCTTTTTGATCACCATCAGCATGGATGCCCGCTGTTTGGGTGAATACATCAACACCAATAATAGGCGTGTTGGCAGCGACTCGCTTACCGGAAAGATTTTCTACTAAATTACTAGTACTAACGAGATGGCTTTCATCTATGGATAGATTCATCTTCATTTTATCGCGTAACACAACCACGACTTGAGCTAATGAAGCATTACCTGCCCTCTCTCCTAGACAGTTTATTGTGCAATGAATTGAATTAATACCTGCTCGCACTGCAGCCATGACATTTGCTGTGGCAAGTCCGTAATCATTATGGGGATGAAAATCAAATTGAATTTCCGGGTATCGTTGACACATGTCATTTAAACTACTGAATACTTCTTCGGGCGACATAACACCTAATGTATCTGGAAGCATAAAGTGGCTAATCCCTATTTTCCGCAGATTGTCCATTAAAGAAAAAACATACTCAGGATCATCACGATATCCATTCGACCAATCTTCCAGATAGACATTAACCGTTAATCCTTTTTTTAATGCGTATTCAACTGTTTTTAAAATATCAGCAACATGCTGTTCTATCGTTTTGCCAAGTTGTTCATGACAATGCTTTGCACTGCCTTTAGTGAGCAGATTTATAACACTACCACCAGCTTCTAAAATCCAGTCAACACTGAGGGTGTAATCAACAAAGCCTAAAACTTCAATTTGGCCTTTAAAACCTTCTTTATTAGCCCATTCGTTAATATCCGCAACGGCTTGTTTTTCACCATCGGAAACGCGAGCTGAGGCAACTTCGATTCGATCTACTTTCAGTGAATGAAGAAGTGTTTTGGCAATATTGACCTTTTCATCGGGTGAGTAGGATACCCCCTGTGTTTGTTCGCCATCGCGTAGTGTGGTGTCCATTAACTGGATATGGCGAGGTTGGATTGACATAATGATTGCTTAAAAAGGTAGGTGTAGGTTGGATAAGCGACAGCACAATCCGACAATTTTATTTTATTGAGTATCTAACAATCGTTGTGTAATAATTCAAAGCTGTTCGTTGGGTTACGTTATCTCGCTTCGCTCGATAAGCTAACCCAACCTACGTTTATTATTTAGACCCAAAGCCAAGGATAGGTTTCTTTGTGCTTTACTTCATACTGATCTATTTGATCTGTGTATTTAAGCGTTATCCCAATATCATCCAAGCCTTCCAGTAAATTTTCTTTACGATAAGGATCAATTTCAAATGTAAATCCATTTCCATCAGGTGTAATTAATTCCTGATTTTCTAGATCCACAACAAAAGTTACACCCTCATTTGCAGATATTTCATCCATTAAACTCTTCAATTGCTGTTTATTGGCAATGATAGGCAGTATGCTATTTTTAAAGCAGTTATTATAAAAAATATCAGCATAGCTGGAGGAAATGATGGTATTAAAACCATAATCGGCAATAGCCCACGGAGCATGCTCTCTTGAAGAGCCACAGCCGAAATTATCACCAGCGACTAGAATTTTTGCACCTTTAAAAGCGAGTTTATTTAGTTCAAACTCTGCATTATCACCACCATCAGCGTTATAACGCCAATCGTGGAATAAATGCACACCAAAGCCACTTCGCTCAACTCTTTTTAAAAATTGCTTAGGAATAATCTGATCGGTATCAACATTGCTGCGGTTCATTAGAGCCGCAATGCTTTCATGTTTTGTATAGGGTTGCATAATCTTGTTCAGTTTATTTATAGATTGCGAATATCAACAAAGTGTCCGGCTGATGCTGCTGCGGCTGCCATTGCAGGAGAAACTAGATGTGTTCGCCCCCCTTTACCTTGCCGCCCTTCAAAATTTCTATTTGAGGTAGAAGCACTGCGTTGTCCTACGGTTAATTCATCCCCATTCATCGCCAAGCACATTGAGCATCCTGGTTCACGCCATTCCCAACCTGCTTCAATAAAAATTTCATCAAGCCCTTCGTCCTCTGCTTGTTTTTTAACATGGTAGGAACCGGGAACAGCAATGGCTGTTACACCTTTCGCAACCTTGGTGCCTTTAGTAACCTCAGCAGCAATACGAAAATCCTCTATACGCCCATTTGTACACGATCCGAGAAATATCAAATCAACAGCAATATCAGTAATTTTTGTATGTGCCTTAATTCCCATATAATCCAGAGCATTAGTACAAGCCTGGCGTTTTATTTCATCATCAAAGTCTTCTGGAGCAGGCACAATACTAGTCACACCAGACACTTGTTCTGGTGACGTTCCCCAAGTAACTTGAGGCTCAATATCCGCAGCATTCAAAATAACAGTCGCATCAAAATCAGCGCCTTCATCACTCGGCAGACTTTTCCAATAAGCTAATGCTTTATCCCAATTTTCTCCTGAAGGAACAAACTCACGCCCCTCAAGGTAATCGAATGTTTTTTGATCGGGTGCAATCATTCCAGCTCTTGCACCTGCTTCTATCGCCATATTGCACAAGGTCATACGCCCTTCCATGGAAAGGTTGGTTATCGCATCGCCGGCATACTCTATAACGTGCCCTGTTCCACCCGCTGTGCCTATTTTTCCGGTAATCGCTAGTGCAATATCTTTTGCTGATGCATAGTTAGATAATTCTCCATCGATACGCACCAACATGGTTTTAGATTTTTGTTGTGGTAACGTTTGAGTTGTCATTACATGCTCTACTTCTGATGTACCAATACCAAAAGCAAGCGAACCAAATGCTCCGTGCGTTGCGGTATGACTATCTCCACAAACCACGACCATACCAGGATGAACAAAGCCATGTTCGGGTACAACGATATGAATAACACCATTATTAGGGTTTTTCATATCATAAAGATTCAATCCATTTCTTTGACAGTTCTCAGCCATGGTTTCAATTTGCTTTTTTGCTATAGGATCAGCAATGGGAAGATCACGGTCTTTCGTCGGTACGCAGTGATCCATTGTCGCCAATATGCTATGCGGATTGCGTACTTTGCGATTGGCAACTTTCATCCCTTCAAACGCTTGTGGACTTGTCACCTCATGCATTAAGTGACGATCAACATACAGTAAAGGAGCTTGACCTTCTGGTTCAACCACAAGATGGCTATCCCAGATCTTTTCATACATTGTTTTTTTCATAATTTCTTTAGTGCTTTTAACCACTTTTTAATAGTGGTTGTAGTAAATATTTATTAATCCTATTTTTAGATCTTTGTTAACTTTCTAAAAATAAACGCGTTGGCTCCCGAATACCTTTTTCAACAATAGTTTCTCTATCATTGGTTGGTTTCCAACCAAGATCCTGTTGTGCTGCGGTTGTATCAAAGCTACCATGCTGTTCTCGACAACGCCAATCACGTGTAGAAGGTCTTCTTTTTGCATCAGGATGTCGTGCTATTACTTTCAAGACCCATTTAGTCATATCATTCACATAATGCGTTAAATAAGAGGATGACTCTTTATTTATTTTACTGCCCAATATTTTTTCAACTTCTGCAACATAGTCCTGTGCAGATAAACAAGATTCAGCAGAAAGATTATAAGTATTCCCTTCAATCCCCTTCGTCTCCATCGCTCGCATTAAACCATCAACAATATCATCAACTAAGACGAGAGGTAAATTATTCTTACCATCGCCCCAAAATGAACATTTGCCAAGTCCAAACCAATTAGCTACACCAGGGTGAGCAACAGGCCCTCCCGTTCCAAGTACAATCGCTGGTCGGATAATAACAACAGGGAATTTTTCGTCTTGGTAAAGCTTGTTTAAATACACCTCGGACATTGCTTTACTATGGGCATAATTATTTCGTTTCTCAATCTGGCTATCAAGCCCATCACTTTCCTTAATTTCCCCAGCATCCGGCCCCAAGTAAAGAGAATCTATCGTTCCTGTGTATATGAATCGTTCTATATTATGCTCTTTGCATAGTTCGATCAATTTTTTAGTTGGTTCTACATCACTTTTGATATAACCATCAAGGCTATTAGAGTGAGCCACTGCTAAATTATAAACAACTTTAATGTCTTTGAGTGCCTTATCAACAATCTTTTGATCGCGAAAATCCCCCATCATAATTTCGCAATTATCTTTAATCTCAAGACCCACAAGTGAAGAAACATTACGCACCAAGACTCGTATTTTAACACCTTTATCTTGCAATGCAGATAGCAGTCGTTTCCCTATAAACCCGGAAGCACCAATAATAAGGACGGTAGCTTTCAATTTTGGCTCAGAGACTGCCTCGGGGATCTTAACAACCGCTTTTTTAGATACTGGTAAAGATGGCATTTTAGCCTGTATTGCTTCAGCTGTTTTTGCAATAGTGATGGCATAAGCAAGGCTCGACTCTCTCCGATCGCTCCCTCCACTAATTTCTTTATAGCAATTGGCGATACCATTCAGCATACTTGTCTCGTAAGGAGCACCTGTCGGAGAAGAAATAAATTTTGACGCTAAATAACTTCCATAAGTCCGAAAGGCTTGTCTTACCCGAGAAGCACCACCACGAAAATTAACATGAAATCGTTCAGGATCGTAAAGTCGACCTGTTGGTATATCCTTGCTAAAAATATCATTCTCAATATCTGCTACTGCAACACCAAACATGCCTTCAACTTCAATGAAATGTTGTTCATAGCCCTGATCAAAAGCTGTGTCTATTTGTATTCTGGTTGATCCGTCAAAAGCCGAGATATTCCAACGTCTATAAAAGACTGAACCCGAAGGTAAAACCTTTGGCATCCTAGCATCTACATTAATAATTTCTGGTGTATTTACAATAGCCAAAAGCTCTGAAAGTGAATGCGAACCCGTTTCAAATAAAATATTTTCAGGTGCTCTTAACATCCATAAATTCCAAGGACCAAAAGTTGTTTGTGGTAGTATCTTTTTCCATACAACTCGAATAGATTTTAGAGGGCCTAACGTACCTTCATCCAGTATTGTTCTTAATTCATTAAAAGGTCTTGAAAATACAAAATTATGATTGATAGCAATAGAAATATTTTTTTCCTTTGCTAGTTTTGATAACGACTCTGCTTCTTCAGAGTTTATTGTTACGGGTTTTTCAATAATACAATGGCAACCTGCCTCAATAATTTTTTTTGCCAGAACATAATGACTGTCTGGCTGTGTAAGAATATGTACCACATCCAGATTAGCTTCCGCTAGCATTTTATCTAAGTCATTGTAAGCTTTTGCTCCTGGGTAAGTTGATGCCAAGCGTTGAGCGGCTGGCTCATTCAAATCACAAACACCAATTAATTGTACTTTGGGTTGTTTGCTGATGGCTTGAACATGATATTCAGAAATGAAGCCAGCACCCAAAATGCCAGCGCGTAAATTGGTTGATACCATAATGTCTATTTATACTCAATTAGTTGATGTTTGCGGGACAATAAATGATTTTTGTAATACTGCACAATACCCATGAATTCAGGAATCTTTCCGGTAAAGATTAAAATGCCATAATACAGAGCTGTTTTAAATGGAGTGCCTCTATTCAATCTTCCAAGTATAGTTTTTATAATAAAAAATACATAAATAATAAAAATAGATATTGCAAGCAATGGTAGAAAATAAATAGAAAAAAGAAAGACTAATGGGATAAGAAACCCCCAGAATAGAACACTCTGAATTTGTCTCTGGAAATAATTCAGAGGACTTTGTCCATGCAAATGATAAATGTTTGCATAACCGTGCCCACCTCGCTTTGCCCGTTTATACCATTGAGAGATATATAATATATTTGCATCATGCATACTCATGGCAGCATCAAGCCGATAAGTTTTATATCCGGCTTTTCGTGCCCTCAAACAAAAGTCATCATCTTCAGCAGCAATAATGGTCTCATCAAAACCATTAATTTTTTGAAAAACTTCTACTTTGACACACATATCACCAAGTACGGCCAGAGTTTCACCTATCGGTGTATTCCACTCAATATCTATTAGCTCGTTATAAATTGATGCCTCTGGAAATCTCTCGGTTCTACGACCACTAACTATACCAGTTTCTTCATTCTTTTCTAATTCAGTAATGGCAACATCAACCCAACCCGATAATAATTCGCAATCCCCGTCCATAAATTGGACATAGGACAATTCAGGATGCGTTTGCATAAGTTTTTCAAACCCTGCATTTCTAGCTCTGGCTGCAGTAAAAGGAACACTCATATCCAATTCGACAATTAAAATGTTGAGAGATACTGCAAAAGTAACACTGTCATCATCAGACCCTGAATCTACATAAACAATAGGAGCTTGCGGACACAAAGATTGAATGGCTAAAAGTCCCTTTTTTAAACGTTCACCTTCATTTCTACCAATAACAACAAAAGCTAGGTGTTCATTTGAATTTGTTATTTCCATAAAAATTTATCCTGGGTTAAATAAAAAATAATAGCAGGACATTTTTTTTTAGTTTTTACAAAAATCATTTTATCAATGGGAGATTACAATAAACCTTATAGTTTGACTATGTATTAGGACTGATATAAAAAGTTGAGAAATAGTTAACTACTAAACGTAGAGTTGAAGAACTAGCAAGCTAATTCGAACGAGTACAACAACGCAGATGACTATTTTATCAGCTCTTTAATCTGTCTAAAAAATGTAGCCGATGATCAAACGGGGTTAAAATTTGGGCGGTGTAAAAAAGGGACAGATTATATCAGGAAGAGCTAGCTCTTGGAATAAGTAATCATTCTGCTATATTAGTCTATACTCATAAAGTATTTTTAAACTTATTAAGAATTTATTAATATGATTAGTCTTGCACCTAAATCATAATTGAACCTAAAATTCAGTTTAATTCGGAATTATAGTACAAACCACTGGTTTCACAGTAGTTTGTGGTGGAAACCGTATTCAATTGATTACTCTAGGTTAAACAATACAAGAGATAGAATATAAAACACAAATATTACATATACATATTACAAAACTGATGCCAGAAATAATTATTTACTCCGCGACACTCTGCCCTTATTGCATAATGGCAAAAAAATTGCTCGAAAAAAAAGAAGTTGAGTTCACCGAAATAAATGTTGACTCAATGCCCGGTTTACGCCAAGAAATGATGCGTAAAACACAACGTAGAACTGTCCCACAAATTATTATTGGAGATAAACATATTGGTGGGTTCGATGATCTTCGCGCTTTAGAATTAAAAAAAGAATTAGATCCTTTACTAAAGGACTTTCTTAAAAAAACATTGTCCGAGTAATGTTATTCCGCATGATTGAGAGGGCTATTATTACGATACTCACAATTAAAACCCATTCAACAGATCATTTTTTATATCTTCAATATTTTCTAATCCAACTGAAACTCTGACTAAGCTATCTTTTATTCCTGCTTGTGTTCTCAATTCCGGCGACAACTTACCATGAGTTGTCGTTGAAGGATGGGTTATTGTTGATTTTACATCCCCTAAATTTGCTGTAATTGAAATCATTTTGGTGGCATTGATTAACTTCCATGCTTGCTCTTTTCCGCCAGCAACCTCAAAACTCACCACTCCACCAAAATGACTTTGCTGCTGTTTTGCTAATTCATTTTGTGGATGAGAATCTAATCCAGGGTAATAAACTTTCGCCACACTTACCTGCTTATCAAGCCATTTAACTAATTCAAAAGCATTATCACAATGAGCTTTCATTCGTACAGCTAAAGTCTCGAGACCTGATAAAAAAACCCAAGCGTTAAAAGGACTCATTGATGATCCACCCGTGCGCAAATATGGATAAATAAAATTTTCGATAATCTCATCACTCGCAATAACGGCTCCCCCAATACATCGTCCATGTCCATCAATATACTTGGTTGCTGAATGTACAACGATATCTGCACCTAACCCCAAAGGAGTTTGCAAAACGGGCGTACAAAAAACATTATCAACTATCAATAGGCAGTGATGCTTATGCGCAATATCAGCAAGGACTTGAATATCAGCTATTTCAATAAGTGGGTTGGAAGGCGTTTCCAAAAAAAGGAAACGAGTATTTGGCTTAATTGCTGCTTCCCAAGCTGCTGGATCAGTGAGTTTAACAAACTCGGTTTCTACCCCAAATTTAGCGAAATAATTCTGGAACATTAACACTGTATTACCGAACACACTGCGCGATAAAACGACATGATCCCCGGATTTCAACAACCCCATCCCGACTGCCATAATTGCAGCCATACCAGATGAAAATGCTAAACAACGCTCGCCTTTTTCCATAGCAGCAAGGCGCTGTTGAAATGCTTCAACGGTTGGGTTGGTAAAACGTGAATAAATATTCCCCGATTGCTTACCTGTAAACCTTAAGGCAGCTTCTTCGGCACTTTTAAATACATAACTAGACGTCGCAAAAATAGGGATGCTATGTTCATCTTCATGCGTTCTATTATGTCCAGCTCTGATTGCCTGTGTTTCAAGGTCGTAATCTTTCCAATTAAAATCTGTCATTTTTTAAAAATTTAAACCGCATTCTGTATATCAACCATACAATTATCAGAACTCCTTTGCGCTTGAGCTCCATCATTTCTTAGCATATTAATCTGTTTTAGATATTTCTCGTCTATATCTCCGGTGACATACTCATTATTAAAACAAGACGTGTCAAAATGCTTGATCTTTGGATTTCCCTTTTGAACAGTTTTAATCAAAGCATCTAAATCTTGATAAATCATTTTATCAGCGCCTATTGCTACACCCACCTCCTCCTCAGTCCGATTATGTGCAATCAACTCCTCCACTGCTGGCATATCGATGCCATAAACATTTGGATACCTCACTGGGGGAGCTGCAGACGCAAAATAAACCTTTTTCGCCCCTGCTTCTCTTGCCATTTGAATGATTTGTTCAGACGTTGTTCCTCTAACCACAGAATCATCAACCAATAGTAC
>VAPK010404626.1_pt1 | contig 21669 bp, 14 predicted proteins | sample 3395031 | NCBI WGS metagenome assembly VAPK01 (sample SAMN08290443, study PRJNA428436) | hydrothermal vent metagenome | isolation source: Deep-sea hydrothermal vent chimney 1 | place: Pacific Ocean: Juan De Fuca Ridge
ATTCTCGAAGTCTTTTATCGGGAATCTATTGCTGAGTATGGATTCCCGATAAAAGACTTCGGGAATGACGAACGATTAGTCGGGTACAAACTTACGGGTTGCAACAGTAGTTACGTTTCTGCTTTCTATGTTTGAAATGATAGACTGGCTCATGAGGTTTGCTCTTAATTGAGCGTGTAAAAGCTGAATTCTGCTACAAAGGAACGTGCACGAAATAACTTAGTCAACTGACTGGTCTTTTATCTGTCTTCCACGTTGCAGCTACGGTTGCATAGCTCGCTATGCGTCCCGCTACGCCCCTGTACTAAATACGGGGCAGGCTTTGAAGACAAACAAAAATCCTGCGCCAGTTGACTAAGTTATTTCGTGCACGTTCCTAAGTTGTTAAAACTTGTCTTGGTAAAGAGACAGTATTATATGAATGATATCGATAAAACACAAAATTAATTCATTGATTCAAATAGTTTTTCGTGCGCTACGGCTTCTATTCCCGGAAAGCATCCTGGTCTCTAATAAATTCAAAGGTCTTCCTCAATAACAATTAGATCAACATGTTTCATCAGGGGTTTTTCATCTATCCACAACCAGGCAATCAGAAAAGCGACGATACAGACAAATGCGGCCCCCATAAACACTTGTTCTGCGCCAAATCTTTGCCAAAACATTCCACTATAAAAGCTTCCTAGCATACCACCTAGCCCAAATGAGACGCTCGCATAAAGAGCCTGTCCAATTCCCTGAAAATTAATACCAAAGTGGCGATGAACCATATGTACAGCAGCAACATGGGCAGATCCGAAACTTGCAGCATGTAATAGTTGTGCACAGTATAGTATGGTTGGTTGATCTGCGTATTGTGAAATCAAGATCCAGCGCAATATACTCAGAAAGATGCTGACTAAAATAATTTTACGCAAAGTAAAATGGGTTAACAGGTAAGGCATGAACAAGAATAAAATAATTTCAGCAATGACACCAGTTGCCCACAGCAGACCTGTAGCAGTCCCAGAATAACCTTTTTGTTCAAGAAACAACGAGAATAATGCGTAATAAGGTCCGTGCGACAGTTGTATCAATAAGAAGACAACTAATAATGCAACAATACTGGGTTGACACAAAAGACGACCAAGCTGTCCCTTAATTTTAGGTTGAATGGTTATTTCTGGTTCAGGTAAGGTCAAACTGATAACCCAGAGCAATAGCAGACATCCCAGGGCAAAAAGAGGGAGCACTTGAGGCGGGTAATAATCCAGGGTAACTCCGGTTCCGACGACAGTCGCAATGAAGCCGATTGAACCCCACAAACGAATCAGACTATAGCGATGTGGGTCATTTTCCAGAAAAGATAGTGTTACTGCTTCAAATAATGGCAGAGATGCATTCCAGAAAAAGCTGAAAGTCAGGGTAACTGCGACCATTGACCAGTAATCGTGTACTTGATAAATTGCCGCGAACAAGATGATCGCAAACCACGAAGTGATGCGCACAACACGAACCCGTTTGCCACTTTTGTCCGCTATCCAGCCCCACAATAATGGCGCGATAATTTTTGTGGCGGGAATCATTGCGACCAGTTGGCCTATTTCAACAATGTTAAACCCTAGACTTTTTAGATAGATCGACCAATAAGGTAAGAAAATACCCAGTGAAGCAAAGTACACAAAATAGAAGTTGGACAGTCGAAAACCGGGTATTTTATGGTCTTCGTGCATACAATCTGTGCCAATAAAGCTGTAAGTAAGGAATTGATTGCACTGGGTATGAACGCTTGCCTTTGAAGTATGGATTCAGCAAATCACACACTTGCTGATATTGCTGCAAGACCGGAATTGACCTCTTGATTTTGTGCACGCTGGCGCAAATAATGATCCATTAACACGATTGCAACCATGGCTTCAGCAATTGGCGTTGCTCGTATTCCTACACAAGGGTCATGACGACCTTTGGTAATGACTTCAATTGGCTCACCACTCGTGTTGATAGATCGTCCAGGAATGCGTAAACTGGATGTCGGTTTCAATGCTATTTTAGCAACAATATCCTGGCCACTGGAAATGCCACCTAAAATACCACCAGCATGATTGCTGCAAAATCCCTCTGGTGTCATTTCGTCACGAAATTCAGTGCCTTTAGCAGCGACACAATCAAATCCATCACCAATTTCGATACCTTTTACTGCATTAATACTCATCAGTGCATGAGCAAGTTCAGCATCGAGTCGATCAAAAACAGGTTCACCTAATCCTGTTGGAATACTCGTAGCGATGACTGTTACTTCAGCACCAACCGAATTGCCTTCTTTGCGTAGTGCGTCCATATAGGTTTCTAGTTCAACTATTTTTTCTGGTTCGGCACAAAAAAACGGATTGTTCGCGACTGAATCCCAGTCTTTGAGAGCAAGCTTAATTGGACCAAGTTGTGATAAATATCCATTGATTTCAATACTGGTTTGTTGATGTAGGTATTTTTTAGCAATACCACCTGCAGCAACACGCATTGCAGTTTCACGGGCTGAGGAACGTCCACCACCGCGGTAATCACGAAAACCATATTTCTGGTGATAGGTGTAGTCAGCATGTCCGGGTCGAAAACTATTGGCGATCTCAGAATAATCCTTGGAACGTTGATCAGTGTTTTCTATGACCAGACCAATCGGTGAACCAGTAGTTTTTCCTTCAAACACACCAGAGAGTATTTTCACTTGATCTGCTTCACGTCGTTGAGTGGTGTGGCGTGAAGTCCCGGGTTTTCGTCGATCAAGATCAGCTTGCAAATCTTGTTCAGAGAGTTCTAATCCTGGAGGACAACCATCCACAATACAACCGATTGCAGGGCCATGGCTTTCTCCAAAGCTGGTGACAGTAAATAATTTCCCTATGCTGTTTCCTGACATGTTGATCCTGTAAAAACAATGTTAAATAGTCTGTTCGGAGGTTGTCTCATCGTTAGAACTGTTGTAACTACTCAGCGAAATCCGTAACTGCTCAGATTGTCCTCTATTTTGCTCAAGAGCAAGGCGAAAGCGCGGAGTTTATGGCTATAAATGAGCACTTTCAACGCAGCGATTGGGCAAAATGAGAGTAAGCTGAGTTACGATTTGTTAATGTTCGTTGACTTGAAGCAGTGGTTTATATTCGATCAATTGTTCTATCGTCAGCAAAAATACACCATCTCCACCCCGCTCAAAATCTAGCCATAAAAATGCCACGTTGGGATAGGCATTCTGCAATGTTTCCGCTGAACGTCCAACTTCTACAACCAAGATTCCTTGTTCACTTAAATGGTCTCCAGCCTGGTTAAGGATACGGTGGACGATGTCCAGACCTGATTCTCCGCCATGAAATCCCTGCTTAGGCTCAGCCAAGTACTCGTCTGGTAAACCACGCCATTCTGAATCGCTGACATAAGGTGGATTACTGATAATCAAGTCATATTTTTGTGTATTTAGCCCAGCAAACAGATTTGATTCAAGCAAGTTCACGCGATTTTCCAGTTCATGTGAAGCAACGTTGATTTTGGCGACTGCTAATGCATCGAGCGAAGTATCGATTGCATCAATTTGGGCATAGGGGAATTGATATGCACAAGCGATTGCAATACAACCACTGCCGGTGCCAATATCGAGAATGCGTTGCACACTGTTGTCACACCAGGGTGAAAAACCATTTTCAATCAGTTCCGCGATCGGTGAGCGCGGCACCAGGGTGCGTTCATCGACATAAAAGGACAGGCCTGCAAACAAGGCTTCATTAGTCAAATAGGCCGCTGGTTTTCGTTCGTGAATGCGTTTACATAAGAGTGTTAACACTGTTTCACGTTCTGGGTCAGTTAACGTCGCATCTAAATAACAGTCTGGTATATTGTAAGGTAAATGTAATGCATAGAGTACCAAAGCAGCTGCTTCATCAAGTGCGTTGTTGGTTCCATGACCGAAGCTAAGCTTTTCTACTCGAAAGCGACTGGCACCCCAACGGATTAAATCCAATATAGTACTGAGTCGGTTGGTTTCATTGAGTAATTTAGCGATTGATGATGGTTGATTTTGTTCGATTTGTTGTTCCAAATTCCTGTCTTTCCTTATTGGTCGACTACACTATAGGAGCGAGGATTTAATAAATTCCGGATTTTGACTTGCCTTTTGGCTCCACAAGAGTGCTAATAAAATAGTTACGTAGCATGCTATGCGCCTATTTTATTGGCACTCTTGTGAAACCAAAATCCCACGTCAAACTTCCGGAAGTTATTAAATCTTCGCTCCTTAAGTTTGGAGATGTCTCGATAGAAGACCAATTGACTCAACTTTATTCAATGACCAGAAATGCAAATTCAAATGCAAGATCCAGATTTTTATACCAGAATTAATCACTTTGACGGTGGAGAACACAACCTATTGTTTCTTGATTGTTTTAATGCGATCCACGCACGACGATACAAGTTACCACAATTTGGTCCGATTACAGACCGGGTTGGTGAGATGTTTCAACCCCATTTGTCCGAAGCCCGTACCCTGCATGAGAATGCCAAACTGATTCAGCTGGATCCTTCGTTAGCAATTAATTTTCTGCATTTGGCAAATTCCAAATATCAGAGCAATAGTATACCGGAAGCCATGGTTTGGGTGGGAGAGGGAACATCGTATGTTTATTTACATGCGATTCAACAGTCTGCCGGGAAACTTGATGTAACCAATGATCTGCTTGTGCAGTTGAGTTTGGCGTTATGGGAACATAGTTATTTAACAGGCGCTTTTTGTGCACTGGCGGCAAGTCATCTACGCAATTATGATCCGGATAAGGCCATGCTGGCAGGGTTGCTGCATGATATTGGTTCATTGCCGGTATTGGTCATTGGTTCTGAGAATAGTGATTTGATTAATAACCCCATACAATTAGATGCTGCGATGCGCCAGTTGAAAAAACCGATTGGCTCATTACTGTGTCAGCGTTTTAAAGTGCCGGATTTTATTGCAGATGCAATGACCTATGCTGAGGATTATGGTTATATTAGCCAGTCAGATGTTGATTATGCTGAATTGGTAACGCTTGCGCATATAGCAATGAATCAGCTATCAGACACTGAAATTAAGGCAATTCCAGTCGGTCAGAAAATCAGCAGCCAGTTAAGTAATACCAAATCAATTTCTGGACTTTTGGCAGAAGCAAAAGAAGATTTATGGGAGACCTATCGGATTTTGGAAGGCTAGCTAGCATTTCTCACCAGCCTGATGAGCCCTCGCTGACTTTTTGACATAGTTGCTACTCAGCGTAGTCTGTAACTGCTCAGATTGCCCTCTCATGTACAAGAGCAAGGTGAAAGCGCGGAGTTTACAGGTGTAAATGAGCACTTTCCAGACAGTGATTGGACAAAATAAAGGGTAAGCTGAGAGTTACAAAATAGCCTGCTATACAATCAAGATAAATCATCAATCCACGGCGTCATTCTTGCTCGCAGACGCATAATTGCCTGGCTGTGAATCTGACAAATACGTGATTCGCTGACACCTAACTGTTCGCCAATTTCACGCAGATTGACTTCGTTTTCGTAATAAGCCTGAATAACCATTCGTTCTCGTTCTGGTAATCCTGAGATCGATTTTTTTAGCGCTTCTCTGAAACCCGATTGGCTAAGTCCCTCAAAAGGTTCCATGCTGTTGTTAGCGGTGGGATCATCACGATCTCCGAGTTGCAGTAGCTCATCCATGCTGGAGAGCCTGGTTTCGTGACTGTCTCGCAGGATTTTATGATATTCATCCATGTTAATGCCAAGGTGTTCTACAACCTCTGCATCGCGTGCATCACGTCCGGTTTTATGTTCTATTTCCTGGATGGCCTGGGACACCATGCGTGCCTTTTTATGTACGGATCGCGGAGTCCAGTCCAGTTTACGTACCTCATCCAGCATTGCTCCACGGATACGAATTCCTGCGTAGGTTTCAAAACTCGCACCTTGGTTTGCATCGAAATTATCAACAGCTTCAAGCAATCCGATCATGCCGACCTGGATTAAATCATCTAACTGGATGCTTTGCGGCACACGATTGAGAGTATGGCGAGCAATTTTGATGACCAGACTTTCATACCCTATAATGAGTTCCCGACCTTGAGGAAAATCATCATTAGACGATGCTGTCGTTGAATTCATGAGGCTTTTTTAGTTAATGCTGGTATTACATCAATACAATTAAAACGGATCAAGCGTTCCACAAAAAATTCCAGACAACCACGCGGTACGTTATGGTGCTTCCAGGATTCAATCACTTCTGTGATCTGAAATATCTGCTTAGACGATACAGCATCCGGATAAAGATTAACAACCGTTTGTTGGTGTTGCACCGCCTGTTTTAATTTTAAATCATATTCAATGGAACCAAGATGAGTTAACGACACATCAAGACTAAACTCAGTGGATTGGTGAAGCCGATGATATAATTCGCTGCCGCTGCCTGGTGACGAAACCATGTTGCTAATAATCTGGAAATGGTGCACATTGTACTCTAATGACAACAGTTTGATAAATGCATAAGCATCTGCCAGAGAAGCTGGGTCATCGCAGACAACTACGACGATTTCCTGTGCAGCACACGCAAAATTAATCGTGCTGGATGAAATGCCAGCGGGCATGTCCACAATCAGAAAATCAACCTGATCATCAAGCTCAGAGAGTCCACGAATAACGCTGGCTTGTTGATGAACACTTAGCTCAGCCATTGCCTGTAAGCCAGATGCACCAGGAATCAACAACAGTCCGGCAGGTCCATTTACAACAATATCAGAGACTGAGCATTTTCCGGCAATGACATCGGACAAGTTAAGCTTTGGATGCAAACCCAGCATGATGTTTGCATTAGAGAGGCCGGTATCTCCGTCCAGCAAGGCAGTGCGATGGCCCTTGCTTGCAAGGGATACTGATAGATTGGTGGCAATACACGTTTTCCCGACACCGCCTTTTCCGCTTGCAATCGCGATGACGCGAGCTGGTATTGATAGATTGGTGGCATGGGATCGAGTGGGGTGATAATTCTGCATAAATATGATTTCTTGTGTGACTCAATTTTTAATAATGCATGTCAAATGAACATACGTATTAAAAAAAGCAAACTTTATACCAGATAATTTTGTATCGTCTCAATCGCTGAAAATATGGTATAACGACCTGAATGAACACAACATATTTTTGTATAGAGTAATTGGATAGACTTTACCATGTATGAAGTCACAGCAGATTTAATACAATTTCTGTCAAATCTACATCTTTTTGGTGTCAGTTTTCTGTCACAGCTTCCTGGGAGGCTGTCCGAGAATAGAGAACCTACTGCGGAAAAGCTGAATTTGGCCGCATTTCCCCCTTATTTTCGTTAAATAGCGCAACTATTCGCCTCAAACTAATGGAAAAATGTGACTCAAATCAGTTTTCCCTCGCTACGGCTTCTATTATCGGACAGCCTCCTAGTCTTCCATCATTGAAAACCTCACATACCTATCCCGTTTATTGATTTGAACTGTTAAAAAATAGCTACTCAAATGAAAACTGGTATTACGGGTTATTCTAAGCGGTTCTCCTTAAACCAATTTCGATTGTCCTGTCTTTTCGTTTTTTTAATATTATTGTCTTTTTTCTTCGGTCAAACTCAGGCTGCAACTGAGCAAGTTAACATTCAGTTAAAGTGGTCGCACAGTTTTCAATTTGCCGGATATTATGCTGCGATTGAAAAAGGTTTTTATCAGGATGAGGGGCTGGATGTTACTTTAAGAGAAGTTGATTTTTCTAAAGATAATGTGGAGCAGGTGATTGCCGGTGAGTCCGAATACGGTGTTTCAGACAGTACCTTGCTGATTTATCATCTTAAAGGCGAACCGGTGGTATTGCTTAATCAGTTTTTTCAGCATTCGCCACTGGTTTTTCTTTCTCGCCGAGAGTCTGGCATCATCAGCCCTTATGAGATGCTCGGAAAAAATGTTGCATTCAATAATAGTAATCAGGGAGATGCCGCTTTAAATGCTCTGTTACTCAATACGCTGGGCGATTTGTCGAAAATTAATCAAGTAGACTACGACAAATCGTATTATCAACAATTTATTGACGGCAAAATTGATGTTATTTTTGCTTATAGTACTTCTGAACCCTATCTGTTGAAGGAACGAGGGCTGGAGGTTAATATCATCAATCCACAAAGCTACGGTATTGATTTTTACGGGGACAATTTTTTTACTTCACACAAAGAGTTAAGTGAACATCCCAAACGGGTGGAGAAAATGATGCTGGCCACTGTTAAAGGCTGGCAATATGCACTCGAGCATCCCGAAGAAATGATTCAGTTAATTCAGTATAAATACAATCCATCGCTTTCAGCAGATTATTTAAGGTACGCAGCACATACTACTTGGCAGATGATTATTCCGGAACTGATTGAATTGGGCTCGATTGATCCCAAACGTTATCAGCGCGCTGCAGAAGAGTATCTACGTTTGGGTTTTGCCGAAACCAGTCAGATCAAAAAACAATTTTTTTATCATCAGCCAGATCAAAGTCATCTTTCATTCAAGCTTACAGCAGAAGAACAAAACTGGATACACACTCATCCTATTGTTCGTTATGGTGCAGAAAAGGATTGGGCGCCTTTTGATTTTGTGAATCAACAGGGAGAACATGACGGATTTGTCCGTGACTATCTGGATCTGATGAGTCAAATTACCGATTTACAATTTGAACCTGTAATAGATGACTGGAATGCTTTGCTGAATAAAGCCAGACACAAGCAAATTGATCTGCTACCCGCTATTTATTTTTCACAAAAGCGTAGTGAATATTTGTCATTCACCCACGCCTATCAATCCATGTTGGAATATTTCTTTATCCGGGATGATGTTGTTGCTGAAACTTTGCAGGATTTGAATGGCAAAACAATAGCAATCCCGAAAGGTTATACCAATATTGAAATTGTTAAACAACAATTTCCACAGTTGCAGATACTGGAAGTTGATAACTTGATGACTGCCATCGAAAGTGTCATTGAAAAAAAAGCTGACATATTGCTTGAAACGCATTCTGTCCTTAGTTATTTACTGAAACAAAATAACATTGTCACCATACGGGCGTTCAAGGTACGTCCGGGTGAAAATAAAAAGCTGCTTATGGCAGTGACTAAAGACAATGCTGTATTGGCCGTGATTCTGAATAAAGCGATGATTGCGATACCTGAAACCAAAAAACAGATGTTACAAGAAAAATGGTTCGCCTATCAGTCCAAGCAATCAGAGCCCAGTATTATTCTGAATGAATCGCAACAGCAGTGGCTTATTAATCATCCAGTTATCCGTCTTGGAATTGATCCAAGTTGGCCTCCGTATGAATTTATTGATCAATCAGGACAGTTACAGGGGATTAGCGCTGATGTTATCAGTCTAATCGAACAACGCTTAGGTATTCAGTTCAAAGTGACTTCACAACACAGCTGGGCGGAAACATTAGAACAAGCGAAAAACCATGATGTTGACCTGTTGATCAGTATCACAAAGACAGCAGATCGAGAAAACTATTTGCGCTTTACCGATCCTTTTTTTACACCACTTATCGGCATTTATACACGTAAAGACAGTGCTAACATATCCAGTCTTGATGATTTAAAAAACCAAACCGTGGTCATAGAGAATCAGTATTTTTTGCATGAGTTGCTGAGTAAAAAATATCCTGATATTAAACTTTTGCCTGTTGAAACGACCACTGATGCTTTAAAAGCACTGTCTTACGGGCAAGCAGATGCTTATGTCGGTAGTCAAGGTGCTGCAAATTGGATCGCTGAAAAAAATGCGCTGAACAATCTGAATATTTCGCCCGAAACCGACTTGGGAAAATCACCGCTTAGATTGGCTGTTCGTGATGACTGGCCTGTGTTTCAAGAAATCTTAAACAAGGCATTATCATCGATTTCAGATGCTGAAATGTCCACCATTCGGCGAAAATGGTTGGGGACAAATAGTGTCGGAGCCAATCAACTCACTTTAAATGCATCAGAACAGCGCTGGCTGGATGTGCATAAGATCATTCGTTTTACTGGCAATCCCAATTGGCTTCCGTATGAAGCATTTGACAAACAAGGTGAATATATTGGCATTGTTGCCGAGCATTTAAAATTGATAGAACAACGATTGGGAATTAAAGTTGAAATTATTCCGACTCAGTCATGGAGTGATTCGATTGCAAAAGTTAAACGTGGTGAGATTGATGTATTGTCTGAGACCAGTGATTCAGATTTAAAGTCGCACTTAACCTTTACTCAGGACTATATCACCAGTCCTGTTGTTATTGTTATGAATAAGGATGAGAACTATGTTGAAGGGATCAATCAAATAAAACACAGGACAATAGCAGTGATTAAAGAGTACGGCTATGTGCCTGAAATTATTAACAAGTACCCTGATCTTGAGCTACATATTGTTGACACGATACAAGAAGGACTCACTTCAGTGTCCACTGGTGAAGTCGATGCTTTGATAGCGACACTGGCCCAGACAAGCTACCATATTTCTGAACTGGGTATAAATAATATTCGTATTATCGGAAAAACTGAATTTAATACCAGGTTGGCTTTTGGTATGCAAGATGAATTCAGGCCATTGATCCCTTTGTTTAATCGTGCATTAAACACAATTAATCAGAGTGAGAAACAACGTATATTTAATGATTGGGGAAAACAGAAATTTGCTGAAAAGATAGATTATGGTTTGTTGATTAGAATAGCAACATTGTTATTAATGGTTATTGCAATCATTGTCTATTGGAACAGGAAACTCGCTAAAGAAATAGCCCTAAGGAAAGAACTTGAAGCTCAGACGCAATCACTAATTGATAATATTCCATTTCAAGTCATAGTCACTTCATTAAAAGGCCATGTGTTGACCGCAAACCCTAAAGCTTTAACAGATTATAAAATCCAGGAAGATGAAATTGATCGTTTCAATATATTAGATTTTTATCATAATCCTGATGATCGAGAAGTCATTGTTAAAGAGCTTTCTGAAAACGGAAAAGTAGAGCAAAAGATCATCCCGTTTAAAACACTGGATGGAACAAATCGTTCTATGATGATTTCTGTTATGCCGGTTTTTTATCATCACCAGAATGCCTTTTTGACCATCGCCATTGACATGACCGATCGTCTTGAAATGGAGTCTGCATTACAGGCTGCAAAAAATAAAATAACCCGAGAAAATCAGCTCTTGAAATCAATTATGTCATCGACAGATGATTTGATTTTTTATAAAGATAAATATTCTAACTATATTGGAGGGAATTTAGCTTTTTTTAAATTTATGGGTAAGACTGAAAAAGACATCATTGGTCATAATGACTTAGATTTATTTGATCAGGAAATAGCCTTAAGATTTATAGAAAATGACATTAAAGTACTGAAAAACAAGGCTATTCGTACTAATGAAGAATTAGTAACCGCCGCGAATGGTGACGAGATATATCTTTTGACACAAAAAATTCCCTTTTTATATGAGAATAAAGAGATTGGTGTTTTAGCGATCAGTAGAGATGTCACCGAAATGCGCTTAGCACAACTAAAAGCACAACAGGCAAATCAATCAAAATCGGAATTTCTAGCCAATATGAGCCACGAAATACGTACACCAATGAATGCCATTATCGGTTTTACCGAGCTGTTGGATGAAGAGATTGAGGAGCCAAGGCTCAAATCATTTGTACAAACCATTCAGTTAGCTGGCAATAATCTACTGAGTTTAATTAACGATATTCTGGATTTATCCAAAATCGAGGCAGGCAAGTTTCAAATTAAGAAGACACCATGTAATCCACACGAGTTGTTTAGCGAGCTGAGTGATGTTTTCATGATGAAAATTCGTGAAAAAGATATTGGTTTTATTCTTGATATTGATCCAGTTATTCCGCAAAGCTTACAATTAGATGCTACGCGCCTGCGTCAAGTGTTATTCAATTTAATTGGCAATGCTGTTAAATTTACCGATCAGGGTTCTGTTCGTGTGAAAGCATATACTGATAATACAAATATGATTCATAGTAAACTGGATTTACTGATTGATGTTGAAGACAGTGGCAGGGGAATTTCAGAAGATCAACAACAGCTTATTTTTCAGGCTTTTGAGCAATCCAGTGGGCAGGATACACAAAAATATGGAGGGACAGGTCTTGGGTTGTCAATCAGTAAAAGATTAGTGGAAATGATGGGAGGAGAGATTACATTGAAAAGTCAGCTGGATAAAGGTTCAACGTTTACCATCAAATTGACTGATGTTGATATTGCATCATTAGCAATTGAAGCTGATCATAAAAAGTCACCGTTCAGCTCCTCGATTGGTTTTCTTCCCTGTAAGGTTATGGTTGTTGATGATATAGCAGATAATCGTGATCTGTTATTGGCTTTGCTTGCAGGTACACAAATACAGATAGAAGAGGCGAAAAATGGTTTGGAAGCCATTTCTCTGGTTAAACAGAATCTTGCCAAACAACAACCCTTTGACTTGATTTTGATGGATATTCGTATGCCGGTTATGGATGGTTATCAGGCAGCTGAGGAAATTAAATCATTTTCCAGTGTTCCCATTGTGGCTCTAACCGCTTCGGTGATGATGGATGAGTTTGAACGTGTCAAAAGCAGTCATTTTAACGGTTATTTGAAAAAGCCAGTCTATAAAATTGATTTGCTCGATAAATTAAGTGAATTTTTACCGAGTGAAGAGATAGCCTTATCTGAAAGCACGAGACAACAACAACGCTTGACTAATTCCGAGCTGAAATATCACTCAGAAGTTCTGAATGGCCTGGAAAAATTAATCGATGAATATAACGCTATTTCTAAAACCAATAATATTACGGAAATCAAGGCATTTGCCAATGCGTTATTGGAAATTACAAAACAATATCCTGTTACTGTCATCGATGCTTATGCAAAACAGCTAATAACTGATATAAGCAGTTTTGATATCACTGCTATCAAGCGTTCTTTAAATGATTATCCAAAATTAATTCAGCAGCTTAAGTTGAATCTTAATCAATAAATTATCTATATTGTGCAGAGTTATTGTTCGTCCACTGAGTTGAACTATGGCTGCATCGTTTTCTCTTTACCCTACCTTGCGGCTTAAAAATGAATGGTGAGATTGACTAATAAAGGGCCTGCGTACTCTGGGTGGGTTAATATTAATCATTTAATCCTGTATTTTCCCCAAAATCTTATCCATGATCCAGCTGGTGTGAGTTGCTGATAAACCGTTAGATGGATGCATCTTATTTCCCAGCAAGTGATCCCGCATGTTTTGCACATGATAAAGCTGAATAGTTTCTGGATTCTTTACAAAAAGCTTGCTTTTTATCTGTTTACTTTTCAATACAAGCGATTTTTCATCAAACACTGAAAACTCAATTTTCCCTTTACTTCCAAATATTTCAACAATATCTTCCCTGACACTACAACCGAAATTCCAGCTGCCACTCCCTGTGATACCGTTCTCATGTAGCCAGCTTGCGGCAATTGCATCCAGAGAAGAATATAAACCCTGTTGATTAATACTGATCCCACGAGCTTCCTTGACGTCACCAAGCAGATACGTAAACAAATCCAGCCCATGACTGGCCAGATCATCAAAATAACCCCCTGAAGCTATGTCAGGATCAGTCCGCCAATTGTATTCTCTGGATAAGTCAATTTGACTTGCTGGTTTACTTAAATGCCATCGGATATGTCTTAATTCTCCAATATCATCATTGTTCAACCATGTTTTGATTTGATTAAAACGTGGTAAAGAACGTCGATAATAGGCTACAAACAGTGGTATATTCTGGTCACGAAATGATTCATATATAGCTAAACTATCTGGATAATTTGGTGCTAATGGTTTTTCAATGCAACATGGTTTTCCAGCCTCAGCAACTTTAAGCGCATAATATCGATGACTATCAGGTGGAGTAGCAATATAAACAGCATCGATTGCATGATTATTGATTATCTCTTCGGCCCTGGTAGAAAAACTCTGCACCCCATGTCTTCTGGCATAATCTTGTGCTTTTGCGGGATCACGTCTCATGACCGAGGCAAGCTGAAATCCTTCAACTTTTTGGTAAGCTGGACCGCTTTTTACTTCAGTAACATGACCGCATCCGATGATTCCCCATCGAATCAGCTTTGCATCCGTGTTGTTTTCAACCATATGCTCTCTTAGGAACGTGCGTGGAATGACCTGAATAATAAACCAAGGCTCTTTTTTGTAAAAATAGTTGTTTGTCTTGTAACTTGCTTACCCTCTGTTTTGCCCAATAGCTGTGTTGAAAGTGCTCATTTACACCTGTAAACTCCGCGCTTTCGCCTTGCTCTTGTACATGAGAGGGCAACCTAAGCAGTTACTGATTACGTTGAGTAGCAACTTTGTCTTTAAGGTGCAGAAACAGGCACATAGTGAGCTATGTAACTGTTTCTGCAACGCTGAAGATGAGAAAAAAGACCAGTAAAATGTTAAATTAGTAATGCTCAGGCACTTACGTTAGTTGGCGAAGTTATACCGTGCATATTTTTTATTACACAATAACCTTTACTCCGATAATGTTTGTTCACCATTGACTATCGGTATGATGCCATGTGGTTTGATAACCCCAGCTGCGTATGCAATCAATAATATAATCAGTAATGCAATCGATAGACTGATGCGTACAGTGAGCGCTTGCGCCATGCGTTTTTTTTGATTGATATCTTTTTGATCTGTACCTTTTAGAAAAAACAACAAGGCAGAGAATAAACTGATAAAAATGGCAATAAACAGGATAATAATCAGAATTTTTGCAAACATTGTTAATTTCCTGTTACTGCGTTGCGGTTAACCTGTTTGTTGCTGGGTTGGTTAATAGTTGATGTGGTCGCTGATTGCGCTACTAATGGCGATAGTTTTTCCCAAACTGTTGCTGCAATCAATGGTTGTGCTTTGATTGTAGGATGCAAACCATCTTCTTGCATCAGCGATTTATCGGTTCCAACTCCTTTCAACAAAAAGGGTAATAGTGCCAGATTATATTGTTTGGCAAGATCGATGAAAATATTATGGAACATTTCAGTGTAGCGTTTGCCATAGTTAGGTGGTAAATAGATACCAACCAGCAATAGCTTTGCCTGATGTCTTTGGGTGAGTTTTATCATTCGATCCAGATTGCTTTGAATCACTTTGGGTGGAAACCCCCTGAGACCATCGTTTGCACCGAGTTCGAGGATCACTATATCCGGGTGATGTTTGTCGAGTGCTTGCTTGAAACGCGAAAGTCCACCGCGTGTTGTTTCTCCAGTAATACTGGCATTCACATAGGTTAATTGAAGTTTTTGTTGATTGGCTTTGTTTTGTAGCAAATTCACCCAACCGTCAGCAGGATTGAGCTTGTAGGCAGCGCTTAGGCTGTCACCAAACACCAGAATGTTTTGCGAGTATGCATGATGCCCAAACAAGCCAAGGCTTAGTAGTAAAAGCAATTGATACAGTCTATTTCTATACATGGTTAATCTTCTTTACACAATCGAACAGGATACTCACATGGAGCAATTGATTACAGCGACTAATCTGGGTAAGTCGGTGATGACACCCGATGGTCGTCTGGATATATTGACAGCAGTTGAAGTTTCAATCAAATCGGCCGACACGGTTGCGGTGATTGGTGCATCAGGTTCTGGAAAATCTACATTGCTGGCTTTGTTGGCAGGGCTGGATATACCAACTGAGGGTAGGGTGGATATTGCCGGGGAAAACATCAGTACAATGGATGAAGATCAGCGTGCAGACATGCGTGCCCGTTATGTAGGATTTGTTTTTCAATCATTTCACTTGTTACCAGGATTGACTGCTGAGGAAAATGTGATGCTACCACTGGAAGTCAAAGGTGAGCCATTTACACATTCGCAGGTTGATGATTTGCTGGATCGGGTCGGCCTGGCAGAGCGCAGCAAACATTACCCAAGCCAATTATCGGGCGGGGAGCAACAACGTGTAGCCATTGCGCGGGCTTTTGTGACCACGCCACGAATATTGTTTGCAGATGAGCCAACCGGCAATCTGGATCGACACACTGGTCAACGCATTATTGATTTGTTGTTCGAGCTAAACAGCGAATACCAAACCACCTTAGTGCTGGTGACACATGATGAAGCACTTGCAGCACGCTGTAATAATCGCATCGAACTTGATGCTGGCAGAGTGGTTGACACGCAATGAAAAAACTATGGTTACTTGCATTTAGAGCAGTGAAACGTGAATGGCGTACTGGCGAGCTGTTGATTTTGGCGCTGGCGATCGTGGTCGCAGTCACCAGTACCAGCACCATCAATTTATTTGCAAATCGCCTGAGTCGAACCATGGTCTTGCAGGCTGCTGAATTTCTGGCTGCCGATTTGGCGGTGAGAAGTCATCTTCAGATTCCTGTTGAATGGGCTCAGCATGCTCAATCAATCGGTTTGCAACAGGCCGACATTGCTGAATTTAGTAGTGTGATTATGTTTGGCGACGAAATGTTGCTATCGGGAATCAAAGCGGTTAGTGATGGTTATCCACTGCGCGGACAATTGAAAACCAGTCTTGGCGTGGATTCTGTCGCTGAGGTTATGAAGAATGTTCCAATGCACGGTGAAGCCTGGGTTGATCGGCGTGTATTGGCGCGGCTGGGAGTCGAGATCGGGAATACAGTCGAAATCGGTGAGTTACCAGTCAAGATTACTCGCATAATTACCGCAGAGCCAGATCATAAAGGCAATTTTTCCAGCTTAATGCCACGGGTGATGATCAATCATGATGATTTGTCGGCGACGAAGATTATTCAGCCAGGAAGCCATGTTCATTATCTAAAATTATTTGCCGGCGATGAAAGTAGTGTTAAGCAACTAAAACACACACTGGATCAGCAATTGCGCCCCGGCGATCGGCTGCTTGATGTATTCGAAAATCGACCTGAATTGAGCAAAGCAGTCACCCGCGCACAACAATATTTAGGGCTTGCCAGTGTTGTGGTTGTCGTGATCGCCGGCGTAGCCATCGCGATGGCGGCACGACGTTATAGCGAACGCCATTTTGATACCACTGCAATTTTACGTTGTTTTGGGTTAAAACATCGCCAGGTTTTAATCTTGTATGCATTACAACTGGGTATTGTCGGAATCTGTGCCAGTACAGTTGGGGTGATACTTGGCTGGATCGGGCAAGAAGGATTATTGTTTTTACTGCGCGATTTATTACCAACCCGAGTAGCAGAACCTGGCATTGTAATCGCCTTGTCAGGAATTTTAATGGGATTGGTGATTCTTGCCGGGTTTGCATTACCACCAATTTTACGACAACGCGACGTGCCCGCATTGCGCGTATTGCGGCGCGAACTGGAACCACTTCCGGCTAGCGCCTGGTTGGTCTATGGATTGGCATTAACCGTTGTTGTCAGCTTGATTTGGCCGCATGTGCAGAACTGGCGGATGCTGCTGATAACCATTGGTGTTGGGTTACTGGTGATGGTTCTATTTTCCGGTGTGATTATTGCGCTGCTTTCCGGGTTACGGAAAATAGTTCCAAAGATTGCAATGCCTTGGCGAATTGGTGTTCGTAGTATTGCTCAGCAATGGCGAGTGAGCCTGGCGCAGATATTTGCATTTACTCTAACGTTGACTGCGATGCTGATTCTTGCCCAGGTGCGTGGTGATTTACTCAACAATTGGCAACAGCAACTGCCTGAAAATGCCCCAAACTATTTTGCCTGGAACGTATTTACAGATGAATGGCAAGCATTTGATGCTTTTTTACGCGACAACAATGTGCAATCCAAAGGTATTTATCCAATCGTCCGTGGTCGAGTTATCAAGGTCAATGGAAAGCAATTGCGTGGTCAAGTAGAACCAGGTTCTAAAGCTGAACGTTGGTTGGATCGCGATTTTAACATGACCAGTTCAGTCAAATTACCAGAAGACAACAGATTGATTGCAGGATCCTGGTGGCAACCTGATTCCAGCCATGCCGTTTCAATTGAACAAAAACTGGCTGAAGATCTCGGGGTGTCTATGGGAGATACCATCACCTATGCAATCGGCGCAACCCAGCTTGAAGCGCGGGTTATCAGTTTGCGTCAAGTCGAGTGGGACACCATGAATCCCAACTTTTTCATGATTTTTGCACCACATGATCTGGACGAATATTCAACAACCTATCTCACCAGCTTTTATATGTCTGAGCAACAACAGCCGGTGTTGCGTAACCTGTTGCGAGCCTATCCACATGTCACTATTCTGGAAGTGGACTTGATTTTGAGTCAGCTGCGCAAGATTATTAAACAAGTGTCTTATGCAGTGGAATACATTCTGTATTTCGCCCTGGCTGCCGGTTTAATGGTGTTATTCGCAGCAGTATACGCATCAATGGATGAGCGTATTTATCTGGGAGTGATCCTGCGCAGTTTTGGAGCCAGCCGTTCAATGATCCAGATTGCTCAGCTCAGCGAGTTTTTTACTTTGGGCTTGGTGTCAGGTTTGTTGGCAGTTATATTGTCTGAAATTATTAACTGGAATGTATACCGTTGGGTATTTGAATTAGACTACACACCTGTTTTTATACTATGGTTAATTGTTCCACTTGCTTCAGCACTCATGGTGACTGTAGCTGGGATGTTCAGTTCCAGGCGGGTATTAAGAGAAAGCCCAATGCAAGTGTTGAGAAAGTTGTAAAGTGCACTATGCACCGGTTGATGCGACTTGAAGATGAGAAATAATCCTGTGCAAAATTGTTAATTTAATGATGCTCAGGTATTAAAGCCTGTTGTGTTGAGTGTCTATTCATCAGTTCAATAAGTTCCCCAGCATATTCAATAGCCAGCTGGATATTACCATTATAGATATGAGAATACGAATGAATACAGGGATATTTTACGAGTAACTTTTTCGATAGGATGCGATAAGCTAAATGTAATTCAAAAGAAAAAGTGAGTATTCTGAAAGTAACCACAGCAAAAACACTTATTATAATCTCTGGCTTTTTATTCGATTTATAATCGTATGTTATAGTTGGTTCGATTCTCTACTGCCAAAAAAAGGTTTTTTATGGCACACAATCCGCTAGACGTGGTTTGGATTTTACTCTGCACTGTCTTGGTCATTATGATGCAACCAGGATTTGTCTTTTTTGAAACTGGTCTAACACGCACTAAAAACAGTATCAGTGTTGCCATCAAGAATCTTGCCGATTTTTGCATTGTTGGAACCATCTTTGGATTATTTGGCTACGGCCTGATGTATGGACAAAGCATCAACGGGCTAGTTGGCTCTTCACAATTTTTCTTTGATGTCGGCCCAAGCTCTTTTGACCAGGCATTCATGTTATTTCAGCTTAGCTTTTGTGCGACTGCTGTGACCATCATTTCTGGAGCAGTTGCAGAAAGAATCCGCTTTACTGGTTATTTATTCGCAGCATTGATTACTGCAAGTTGTATCTACCCCATCGTAGGACATTGGATCTGGGCAGGACATGACTATTCAGTATCGAAAGGATGGCTGGAAATTCTTGGGTATTTAGATTTTGCCGGTGCATCTGTGGTTCATGTGGTTGGTGGAAGTGCAGCGTTAGCGGCAATAATAGTTATTGGACCAAGATTGGGTCGATTTGACGACAATCAGACCGGTTGTTTTCAAGGCGAAAATCTTACCTATGCTGTAGCTGGCACATTTCTGCTAATTATGGGTTGGTTTGGATTTAATGGCGGCAGCCTGTTAGGCACCAACGATTTGCTTCCATTGGTTTTCCTTAATACCATCGTCGCTGGGGTTTTTGGTGGCGCTGCAACAATGGTCTTGAGTTGGTATAGAGAAGGTCAAGCCAATACTACCCACATCATGATGGGAATCCTGGCAGGTCTTGTAGCAATCACTGGATCATGCAACATGGTTACAACGCTCAGTGCGGCGATAATAGGAATGATAGGTGGAGGTATTAGCTTATTCGGTTTATATGTTCTGGATAAATTTAAGATTGATGATGCTGTCGGCGCAGTTCCTGTACATTTGTTTTCTGGTGTTTGGGGGACATTGGCTGTCGCCATATTTAGCCATCCCGACTCGTTTATTCACGGCTATACGCGTTGGGATCAATTGTCCGTGCAGCTAATCGGAGTCATCAGTGTTGTTGCCTATACATTTTGTGTCATGTATATTTTATTGAAGTTAATAAATCGATTCGTTTCACTGCGAGTATCTGCAGATGTTGAACGCATTGGACTCAACGCGGGGGAACACGGAGCAACCTCAGAAGTGTATCTACTAGCCGAAAAAATGCATGCACAATCTGTGGCACATAATTTCTCAAATCGGGTAGAGATTAATCCACACTCTGATATCGGTGCTTTACAAGTGGAATATAACAGCGTGCTCGATGCAGTTCAAAGTGAAGTTGAAAAACGTCAGGCAATTGAAACCGAATTGCGATTGCGAGCGACAACAGATGGCTTAACACAACTATCAAACCGTCAACACTTCGACGAGATTCTCAACAAAGAATGGCATCGCGCTCAACGAGACCAGAAGTGTCTCTCACTACTTTTTGCAGATATTGATCATTTTAAAGAATATAACGATTGTTATGGCCATCAAGCAGGTGACTTATGTTTAGTCAACATAAGCAAGGCAATTGCCTCCTCAGCACATCGAACTACCGATCTTGTTGCTCGTTATGGTGGTGAAGAATTTACAATATTACTTCCTAGCACTGATCTTAAAGGGGCAACCGCCTTTGCAGAGCAGGTGCGAATTGCCATCGTTTCACTACAAATCAAAACTGCTACCTCCGAGGAAGAATTGTTCGTTACTATTAGTGTTGGCGTTGCCTCGATACATCCGCACCAAGGTTCTTCGTCGTATCATCTGGTCGAAATGGCAGATGAGGCGCTTTACTGTGCGAAAAAATTAGGACGAAATCGTGTTGAAGTTTGTATGCAACAGACTTATTGATAAGGAACGTGCATGGAATAACTTGAACAATGATGGCGCCGGATTGTTGTTTCTGACGAAACCATCTCAAGTGGCGCAGAGTTGTTCTACGCAACGATTGAGATGGTTTCGTCAGGAGCAAAAAGACCAGCCAGAATGTTCAAGTTATTTCATGCGCGTCCCTAAGTAAGCCACTTGTTTGATTAGGTGACTGGCAATCAATAACCCACCCATCTTGCGCAGAATTTTTGTTTGTCTTAAGTCTTGTTGCGTAGAGCGCATAGCTGGCTATGCAACCGAAGCAACAAGAACGACAACTTCGCAACTAACTTGTTTTTTTATCTGTCTTCTGCGTTGCAGAAACAGTTAAACAGCTCACTATGCGTCAATTTCTGCGCCTTGAAAACAAACAGTGATTAGACAAAAAAGGCCTACGTCAGTTGTCGAAGTTATTCCGTGCGCGTTCCTAGTGTTGCAACCCGTAAGTTCGTACCCGACTAATCGTTCGTTATTCCCGAAGTCTTTTATCGGGAATCCATACTCAGCAATAGATTCCCGATAAAAGACTTCGGGAATGACGGGTTTATTAGTTACCGAACTTACAGGTTATAGCACTAGTAGTCTTTCAATGTGATATTGCCGTGTATAGGGAGTTGAGAAGTGGTTAGCTGCTAGGCGCACGAGAGCAGGACTAGCAGGCTAATCCAAAC
>VAPK010252426.1_pt1 | contig 21666 bp, 21 predicted proteins | sample 3395031 | NCBI WGS metagenome assembly VAPK01 (sample SAMN08290443, study PRJNA428436) | hydrothermal vent metagenome | isolation source: Deep-sea hydrothermal vent chimney 1 | place: Pacific Ocean: Juan De Fuca Ridge
AGTCTGAATTCCTTTATCTTTTCTTTTAAACCAAGAGCTCATATTGTTATCATTTATTCTACCATATTAAAGTATGACATCCATTTAAAACTTAAAATAGTTGGGCAAGTTATAAAAAAAATGGAGAATCAATAAAATATTTGATCCTCCATTAAGAAATTAAAGTGTATCGACATTGTTTAGATCCTGGAAAGCTTGCTTTAATCTTTCTCTAAAAGTGATTTCTCCTTCGCGCACCCATTTTCTAGGGTCGTAATACTTTTTATTTGGAGAATCACTTCCTTCCGGGTTGCCAATTTGACCTTGTAAATAATCTGTTTTTTCAGCCATATAATCTCTAACACCCGTCATATAAGCATATTGTAAATCGGTGTCAATATTCATTTTAATAACACCATAGCCTATTGCTTCTCTTATTTCTTCTAAGGAAGATCCAGACCCTCCGTGAAAAACAAAATCAACAGGATTCTTATCGGTATTGTATTTTTCTTCAATATATTTTTGAGAATTATCTAAGATCTTTGGTGTTAGTTTAACGTTACCGGGTTTATATACACCATGAACATTACCAAATGAAGCTGCGATGGTGAATTTATCACTTACTTTTAATAATTCTTCATAAGCATAAGCAACCTCTTCGGGTTGGGTGTATAATTTTGAAACATCTACATCAGAATTGTCTACTCCATCTTCTTCTCCTCCGGTAATTCCTAATTCAATTTCAAGAGTCATTCCAATTTTGCTCATTCTTTCGAGGTATCTTTTCGAAATTTCTATATTCTCTTCTATTGGTTCTTCAGAAAGATCGATCATATGGGAGCTAAATAAAGGAACTCCATTTTGTTTATAAAATTCTTCTCCGGCGTCTAATAAACCATCGATCCAGGGTAATAATTTTTTCGCACAATGGTCGGTATGTAAAATAACGGGTACTCCATAAACTTTTGCCATTTCATGCACATGTTTTGCACCGGCTATTCCTCCGGCAATAGCCGCCTTTTGATTTTCATTACTTAAACCTTTTCCGGCATTAAAATGTGCTCCACCATTTGAAAATTGAATAATTACAGGTGCGTTCAATTCTTTTGCTGTTTCTAAAACGGCATTTACTGTACTTGAACTAATTACATTTGCTGCGGGTAAGGCAAAGCTTTTTTCTTTTGCCAACTTGAAAATTTCTTGAACTTTACTTCCGGTGACAACTCCTGGTTTGATATTTTGTGACATATTCTATTATTTTAAAATCTTTAGTGAACAAAAATACGAAATATTACCTATTAAAACCTGAGTTTGATTAAGATTTCTGTAAATTAGGATATAGCTTATTAGAAAGGATAATTAATACCAATATTATAAACGGCACTACCAAAGTTATAATTTACAAACCATTTATTATTGGAAAGTAAATAGGGCTCATAGGTTTTAAACCCAACATCCAGCCTAAAAACTAAAAAACCGAAATCATAACGCAATCCAATTCCAGATCCAATAGCAATATTTTTTAGAGAATTAAAATTTATAAGTTTACCTTCATCCGAAATCAAATCAGAGTCGGTTATATCCCAAATATTTCCAGCATCTATAAACAAGGCACTATAAATTTTATTTGATACTTGAAATCTGTATTCTAAGTTGGTGATTAACTTAAAAGTACCAACTTTAAACTCCAAATTATTAATTTCACCACCGGGACCCAGATCATAAGTTCTCCAGGCTCTAAGATCATTACTACCCCCAGCGCTGTAACTTCTACTAAAAGGGATGTTATCAGAATTTCCGTATGGAATTGCAGCTCCAATAAATGATCTAAACACCAATACATTATTCATTTGAAGATCCCAGTATTTTTTATATTCAAACTCCACTTTAAAAAATTGAGCTATGGGCAGGTCGAAAAGTGTTTTTTGTCCGTTTTCATTCTTATTTTTTACTAAGGAGTTTGCTATAGCACCAGCAGATACAAATCGTGCAGTAAAATAGGAGAAATTATTATCATCTATGTTTTTTCTTGTATTATATACAAATGAATAGGCAACAACTGGCACCATCACATCTTCGATTAAAATATTATATCTTTCATTTACATCAGATACTGTATCAAAATCTTCAGGAAATAAATTTTCAAAATTATTGCCGGGATCTAAAGCAAAATCTATAAAACCTAAAATATCGTTATTATCTTTAGGTAATTCCTCACCCATATTGTGATCCATATAGACTTCATTTAATTTTTGATACTCTGAATCATAAATAAAGAAATAATTGTCAATGTTTTGATTTTTAATGTATTGTAAATTAAAAATATCAACTCTATGCCCAACTTTACTTGAACTTTTCCATGAATAAGCCATACCTGCAGTAGTTGCCTGTCTGTCTAAACCTATATTCTTTTGAAAACTAACGCTGGCATCTAAATTTGTTCGTGGAGCCATATATTTAGGAATAATAGAGCTAGTATTTATTGGAAATAAAATCCTTGGAAAGGTTAAAGAAGCACTTGTAATACCTTCCCAGGCATTAAAAAAATTAGAACTGTTTGATGCATCATTTGCTACATTTAATAAAGACCCTTGAAATGCGAGTTCCAGTGTCTCAGACCCGCCAAACATATTTCTTCCTAAAAAAGAAAATTTTCCTAATATACCAAAGGGTTTTATATTCGACGTTGTAGCATCCAGGTCGAAAGTAATTGAATACTTTTTAAGAGGTGCTAAATAAATATCTGCTGTTAAACTTTCATCTTCATTTTCGGTATAATTTAAATCAATTGAAGAAGAGAACGAATTTAGTTTTCTAAGATGGCTTCTTGTTAAATTTCTTTCAGAATCTTTATAGGGTGCATTTGGACTTATAAAAAGTGCATCAACCAAATATTTGGGCTTGTATTTCAATTTTCCATAACTGTAAAAATTATACCCCTTATATTTTACAGAATCTTTAATAATTTTGTTTTTATTCTTTATAGAAAAATTGGGGTATATATTAATTTCTCTGACCTTTTGTATTTTATAAGGAACTTTATACACACTATCGTTTTGGGAAACAATTCTATTGGGTATTTTTACTAAAACATCTTTATAAAAATCTTGTTTTATGGAGTCTGTCCAAAAACCCATACTATTCTTTTTAAAATGAAAGACCCCTGAATTTCTGAAAAGAGATACCAAACGATTTTCTTCCGATTCAAAATCACCAAAAATAAAAGGTTGCCCTCTTTTTATTAATGATTTTTCTTTAGCCGATTGATATAAGGAATCAAGAATTGAAGATTCTATGTCAGTTGAAACAGAGTCGATATAATATTGACTGTTGGTAGTAATTTTGTAATCTATTTTTATTTCTTTTTCTTTTGGTTTAATTGTATCAAATACAACTTCTGCATCAAAATAACCTATTGAAACAAAATAATCTTTTAAAGAATTGGTTGACCTTTTTGTTTTTTTAGGATCATAAATTATAGGTGCCTGACCTTTATTTATAAACCAATTGTTAATACCTCTATTTGTATTGTAAATTACTTTTGTTTGTTTCTTTGAAAATTTATTTACAAAAGATTCATATTTTTTAGGATGATTTTGAATCCATTCATCAAATGTTTTTTCAAAATCAGGCTTGCCTAAATTATAAAAATACAGAGATAAGGGCAGGCCAAGCGCTTTTTGATTTGGTCTTTGTACTATATATTGAGATATTTCGTTTTTTGAATTTTTCTTTTCATTTACAAAAACCGAATTTTCAATTAGTAAATTTTCATCTACTTGTACATGTTTAATACTACTACATGATACTAAATAAATTAGTATTATCGCAAAGAATAGTATTTTTGTAAAAGTTTGTGGCAAAAAAGCAATAATTTAAATACATCCCAAAAATAACACTATTTAGATGCTAAGCAAAAATCAAGTAAAATTAATAAGTAGTTTAAAGAAAAAAAAATATCGTCAGCAATATAGATTATTTATTGCAGAGGGAATTAAAGTGGTTGAAGAACTTCTAAAATCAAATTATAAATTGAATAAATTGTATCATACAATAGATTACCATCACTCGGTATCGGTTGATATGTCTCAATTGATCTCTGAAAAAGAACTAGGTGCAATTAGTGAATTTAATAGCCCGAATAAAGTACTTGCTCTCTTTGAAATTCCAGAGAGTGAGAAAATAAAAATAAAGGGATTGGCTTTAGTTTTAGATGAAATTAACGATCCAGGGAATTTAGGTACAATTATTAGATTAGCTGATTGGTTTGGCATAGATCAGATTATTTGTTCTTTAAACACAGTTGATTGTTATAATCAAAAAGTTGTTCAAGCCAGTATGGGCTCACTATCAAGAACATCAATAGTGTACTGTGATGTTGATTCCTTTTTAAAAAAAGAAAAAAGAATTATTTACGGAGCTATGTTAGAAGGAGAGAATGTTTATCAATCTATTCTTGAAAAAGAAGCTGTACTAATTATGGGAAATGAGGCTAATGGGATTTCTAAACCTATCCAAGCATTAATTTCAAAAAAATTGAATATCCCTCAATTTGGAGAGATTAAAAAAACGGAAAGTCTGAATGTGGCTGCTTCCACCGCTATTTTATTAAGTGAATTTAAGCGAAATTTTACAAATTGAAAACTTTTTAAATCCCTACCTTTTCTATTAAAAAGTAAGGATTTTTCTATTTAGAATTGATTAATTGTTTTTCTAATTGCAACTAGTTTTGTAAGAAGGTCATCTAAATATTTTAAATTAAGCATATTAGCACCATCTGATAAGGCAGATCCCGGGTCGTAATGTGATTCTAAAAATATACCATCCACACCAACTGATATTCCAGCTTTGGCAATAGTCTCAATTAATTCAGGTTTCCCACCAGTAACACCACTTACTTGGTTTGGTTGTTGTAATGAGTGAGTAATATCTAAAATAGTAGGAGCAAATTGTTGCATGATTGGAATTCCTCTAAAATCAACAACCATATCCTGATAGCCAAACATAGTACCTCGATCTGTAATCAAAGCTTGCCCATTACCAGAATCATGCACCTTTTTTACAGCATGCTTCATGGCTTCCGGGCTCATAAACTGACCTTTTTTTAAATTGATAACCTTTAGGGTCTTTGCTGCAGCAACTACCAAATCGGTTTGTCTTACTAAAAAAGCCGGAATTTGTAGAACATCTACATACTGAGCAGCTTTTACAGCATCACCAACTTCATGAATGTCTGTTACCGTAGGAATATCAAATGTCTTTCCAACTTTTTCAATAATTTTTAAAGCCTTTTCATCACCTATACCCGTAAAACTATCTATTCTCGAACGATTTGCTTTTTTAAAACTACCTTTAAAAATATAGGGAATCTGTAAATTATTTGTTATTTCAACCATTTTTTCAGCAATTCGCATTGCCATTTCTTCACCTTCAATAGCACATGGACCTGCCAATAAAAAAAAGTTATTACTTCGGGTGTTTTTAAGCTTTGGTATTTTATTTAAATCCATTTAAAAAATTTGTGTAAATATACGATTTAACGAGCATTATAATTTGGCAGATTAAAATATAGAAATATCCCATTGTAATCTTACTTTGTTTTCTTTGAAAACAACCTGATCTAATTCATTTCCCTGAAAATAAGAATATTCAAGAGTCAACTTATTCTTGTGTCCTTTAAAAAACCAATTGCATCCTATAGTATATTCATAGGTGTTATTACTAGAAATATCAATATCAGGATCATAAAATGCCTGACGTCCAAAAACCTCCAATGCTTTTGGAAAAGATGAAAATGCATGATGAAAAAAATAACCCAATTGAACATAATTACCAATTAGAGTGGTTTGCTCTATATTTACCCTATCATCAATTTCTTTAAAGTGAAATTCTTGTTGCCAGGAAATACCTTTGAATTTAAAAGCAGTTTCAAATAACAATTGATCTACCTTGTATTGGCCTTCAATACCTTGGTCAAAACCAGGTAGTTGGCCTCCTCCATTAGTAGAGAATTGGGTATATTTACTCGTGTTAGTTACTCCCGCAACTGCAATTGAAGATACCAGATTCTCATGATATTCAAGATCTGATCCAGTAAAACCTAAAACTTCTCCATTCATATTCCATTGTAAACGAATTAAATACATTAAAGAATTGTTATCATTGGTCTCTCCTCCTCTTCCGGTACCAGCCAAAACAGAAGCCCAATAATTGAAGTTTACAGCTTTATTTCTATTAAGATTGCCATAAAGTGAAATTCCTTGTTGTCTGTCAATTGTAAAAATACTATTTATCAAAGACCTGTCCAACCCCTGTTGCTTTCCCGAAGAAATTATTCTTTCTCTAGAAAATCTTGCTTTCCATTGTCCAACTTTAAGTTTTAAAAACGAGTATTTCTCAATCATTACTCTAAAATCGAGCAAATTCCCACCTTTGATATCTTGCTCAAAGTAAAACTTATAATAGGGCTTTAAAACATGCCCTCCTATTTTTATTCTTGCTCTGTTTATACCTAAATTTGTGTTTTCTTCATCAAATTCATCTCCTAAATTGGGGAATTTATCTGAAATGTAAGTCCCTCTAAACTGTCCTCTAAAATCTATTTGCAATAAATATTTATTTTCGAAGAAATGAAATTCAAATCCTTTGCCTTTTGTAATATAAAAACTGCTTGAATCTTGAGAATAAGATATATTATACCAACAAATTAGTACAACAAAAATTAAAAGTCGCTTTAGCATAAACAGCTTTGGCTTTAGTTTGTTAAATTTTGAAATAAACTTTCTAAACTGTTTACTTTTTGCTGTATTTGTAAAGTTTTTAAACCGTTGGCACTGGCAAAATCAAATATTTCTGATCGCATATCTTTTTGAGTGCTAAAGGTTAGTAGCCATGTATTATCAAATATATTTAGAGATTTTTTTAAATTGGAAATCTGATTAATCAATTGTTCCTCCACGCGTAAATCAAATTCAACTTCAATAGTTTGGTCTTGATCTTTTAATAATTCTGATAATTTTTTATCTGCTACTATTTCTCCCTTATTTATTATAATAACGCGATCACACATAGCTTCAACCTCCTGCATAATATGTGTTGATAGCAGTACTGTTTTAGTTTTACCAATATCTTTAATCATATTTCGTACTTCAAATAATTGATTTGGGTCAAGACCGGTTGTTGGTTCATCTAAAATTAATACCTGGGGATCGTGCAATAAAGCTGCTGCCAAACCTACCCTTTGCCTGTAACCTTTAGAAAGTTGGCCTATTTTTTTACCCTTTTCAGGACTTAACCCCACCATATCGATAACTTCAGATATTCTTTTTTTGGATATTTTATGAATCCCTGCATGAAAATTTAAATACTCTTTAACATATAAGTCTAAATAAAGAGGATTGTGTTCTGGTAAATAACCTATAGATTTTTTTATATCTAAAGAGTTTGTTTTAGAATCAAATCCGTTCACCACAACACTTCCTTCATTTTGAACTAGATAAGTTGTTAAAATTTTCATCATCGTTGATTTCCCTGCTCCATTAGGACCTAAAAACCCAACAACTTCTCCAGCTTCAACTTTGAAACTTACATTATTTAAAACTTTCTGCTTTCCATAAAATTTTAAAATATTATTTACTTCAATCGACATAGAAAAGATATTTATCTGGCAAAGAAACAAAACTTTACATGAAAAATAGAAATTTCTTCAAACCAACAATAACTCAAGACAAAGATGTCTAATATTTAAAAAATGCTCTAATAAATCACAAATTCTAACCAAAACGAAAATAATCTTCAACTTTTATCAATAAAAACATAAAATTGCTTGCAATTGAAAAAATAATTTATAGATTTGCTGCCATATTTAAAAATAATGAACAACTCATTTTACATATTTAACCGTTTTTACTTTTATTTTAGAAATAAAATGAGACTCGGTATGTAATATATAAAACGTATATAATAACATAATGAAGTCTCGATTTTTCGAGGCTTTTTTTTATCCGTAAATTATGAAAGTTGCAATTCAAGGTATAACCGGTTCTTTTCATGCACTCGTTGCCAATCAATTTTTTGATAACAAAATTGAATTGGTTGAATGCATGTCGTTTACACAAATACCTACTTTATTAAAAAATAATAAAGTAGATAGTGCAGTAATGGCCATTGAAAATTCAATCGCAGGTGCAATTTTACCAAATTATGCATTAATTGATGAGTACAATTTAAATATTGAAGGTGAGGTTTATTTAAATATCCACCATCATTTAATGGGTTTAAAGGGCCAAAACTTAAATGATATAAAGGAAGTATGGTCGCATCCAATGGCGATATTGCAATGTAGAAAATTTTTCAGGAATCATCCGAATATTAAATTAATTGAAGAAAAAGACACTGCAGAAGTAGCTCAAAGAATTAGCAAAAACAAGATAACAGGAGTTGCTGCCATAGCAAGTAAAGAAGCTGCTCAAATTTTCGATCTAGGAATAATAAGGGATGATATTCAAACTATAAAACACAACTCAACTCGATTTTTCATTCTAAAAAAAGGTAAAAACACCCCTATTCACGAAAGTAAAATGACGGGAGAAAAGAATAAAGCATCCATTAAATTTATAACCAGACACAATAAAGGTAGTTTGGCAGAAACATTAGATATTTTTGCAAAACATGAGATCAATTTGACAAAAATTCAATCCATGCCTATAATTGACAAGCCTTGGAGTTATGCATTCTTTATTGATTTGATCATTGACGATTTTAAATTGTATGAAAATGCTCTCCATTTGATTAATAAAAAGGTAAATCATCTAAAAATATTAGGTGAATACCAACAAAATATTTAGAGAAATGATACCAAATGCAGATAGACTAAATACAGTGAAAGAGTACTACTTCTCCATAAAATTACGAGAAGTAAGATTATTGATTAATCAAGGTAAACCAATAATAAATTTAGGTATTGGAAGCCCCGATATGAGCCCTCCTAAAGAAGTGATCAATGCCTTGACAAATGCAAATATTCACGGCTATCAAAATTACCAGGGTATTCTTGAATTTAGGCAGGCTATAGCGGAATTTTACCATAAACATTATGGAGTTTCTCTAAATGCAGAAAATGAAATACTACCCTTAATGGGGTCAAAAGAAGGAATATTACATATTTCTATGGCCTTTTTAAATCCAGATGATGAGGTCTTGATTCCAAACCCAGGGTACCCAACATATGCTTCTGTAACCAAACTGGTGCAGGCAACCCCCGTTTTTTACAGTTTAACAGAAGAGAATAATTGGTTTCCTGATTTCGAATCTCTGGAAAAATTAGATCTTAAAAAAGTAAAGATCATGTGGGTGAATTATCCGCATATGCCAACTGGCAGTACAGCTGATGAAGAATTGTTTACAAAACTTATTTCATTTGCAAAAAAACACAAAATATTAATTGTAAATGACAACCCTTATAGCTTTGTTTTAAATAAAAATCCGAAAAGTATTTTATCTGTTAAAGGAGCTGAAAATGCAGCTATTGAATTAAATTCTTTAAGTAAGACTTTTAATATGGCCGGTTGGAGAGTTGGTATGGTTTTGGGGAACTCAAAATTTGTAGATTCTATTTTAAAGGTTAAAAGCAATATGGATTCTGGTATGTATTACGGTATTCAGCAAGGAGCTATAACAGCTTTAAACATGGCTGATAGTTGGTTCGATAAAATGAATCAAATCTATTTAAAAAGAAGAAAATTAGTTTGGAAAATTTGCGATAAATTAAATTGTGGCTATAACAAAAGTAGCACTGGTATGTTTGTTTGGGCAAAAATTCCAAAAGGCAAAACTTCAAATGAAATAACAGATAAACTTTTGTATAAATACGATGTTTTTATAACTCCTGGAACTGTTTTTGGAAGTATGGGTGAAGGTTATATTCGTTTTTCACTTTGTGTTGCAGAAAATAAAATTCAAGAAGTGTTAACAAGATTATCTAAAAATACTTAAAATGAAGAAAGTTGCTGTTATCGGACTTGGTTTAATAGGTGGGTCATTGGCTTTAGAATTGAAGAAAAACACATGGGCCACGATATATGGAATTGATAAAAACGCTGAGCACCTGAATAAGGCTCTAAAGCTGGGTATTATTTTTAAAAAAGAAGATATAAATATTGTAAAAGAAGTTGATGTAGTGATCATTGCTGTTCCTGTTAACGCAATTCCTCAATTAACTCTGGAGGTTTTAAATTTGATAGAAGCCCATACTTTGGTATTTGACGTTGGATCAACAAAATCTGCAGTTTGTAAAGAAGTTAAAGACCATCCGAAAAGAAAGAATTTCGTTGCCATTCACCCCATTGCTGGTACAGAATATTCTGGTCCTGAAGCAGCTGTATATGATTTATTTAAAGATAAAATAAATATTATTTGTGAACGAAGTTTGAGCAGTAAAGAAATGATCGATCGATCGGTTAAATTATTTGAGAATTTAAATATGAAAACTGTTTTTATGGAATCGGCCTTGCAACATGATAAGCACATTGCCTATGTCTCTCATCTTTCACATATTAGCTCATTTATGCTTGGCAAAACTGTTTTAGAAATAGAGAGTGATGAAAAAAATATTTTTAATATGGCTGGAAGTGGATTTGAATCTACAGTTAGACTGGCTAAAAGTAATCCCGAAACATGGACTCCTATTTTTTTACAAAACAAGGATAATTTATTAAAATCATTAGAAGAATACATTAAAAACTTAAATCAATTCAAAGAAATATTAACAAAAGAATCAGCTACTGAGGTTTTCACAATCATGCAGAATACGAATAAAATAAAGAAAGTATTAGCTGGTATTAAAAACGGAAAAAATGGAAAATAAGAATTTTATGTCTTGGTTAGACAACATGCAATTAGATCACCCATTGGTAATTGCTGGTCCATGTAGCGCAGAAACTGAAAGTCAGATGCTTGAAATAGCTCATGAATTAAAAAACACAGATGCAACTGTATTTAGAGCGGGTGTATGGAAGCCAAGGACTCGTCCGGGTAGCTTTGAAGGAAATGGCGCTAAGGCTTTGCCATGGTTACAAAAGGTAAAAGAGGAAACCGGACTGTTAACGGCGGTTGAAATTGCCAATGCACAACACGCAAAACTTGCTCTTGAATTTGATATTGATGTCTTATGGATTGGTGCGCGTACTACAGTAAACCCTTTCGCAGTTCAAGAAATTGCTGAAGCTATACGAGATACAGATAAAATTGTTTTGGTGAAGAACCCAATAAATCCTGATTTGGCATTATGGATTGGAGCCATTGAAAGATTGCATAAAATGGGAGTGAAAAATTTAGGAGCAATACACCGGGGTTTTTCGTCATTTAGAAAATCTAATTACAGAAATATTCCGAGCTGGCAAATTCCAATTGATCTAAAAGCCAAGTATCCAAGTATACCCATAATTAATGATCCATCTCATATTTGTGGAAACAGAGAAGGTATTTTCGATGTTTCTCAAACTGCTCTTGATCTTAATTTTGATGGTTTAATGATTGAAACTCATTGTAATCCTGATGAAGCCTGGAGTGATGCAAATCAGCAAATAAAACCGGAAAGATTGGTAGAAATCATGGATGATTTAAGGGTAAGAAAAGAATCGTTTGTTAGAGAAGAATCTGTATCAAAACTCAATGCTTTAAGAAGTGAGATTAATACCAAAGATGATCAGTTATTAGAGACTCTTTCAGAAAGAATGCAAATTGTTGAAAATATTGGTAAAGCAAAAAAGGAAAGTAATGTAGCTGTTTTACAAAATACACGATGGCAGGAAATTTTACAAAAAGTAATTGACAAGGGCGAAGAACAGGGATTGTCAAAAATATTTATAGAAAAAATATTTAAAGCAATTCATCAAGAATCTATTGCACATCAGGAAAAAATTATAAAAGGGTAAATTATACTAAATTAAATAAGGAAAAAGTAAATTGATAATTTTATATTTGTCTTGAAAAACACCAAAGAAATGTCTGATAAATATATTTTTTGCATGAAGTGGGGCACTTTATACAGTGCCGAATATGTAAATAAATTGTATGACATGGTCAAAAGAAATTTAACCTATGACTTTAAAATGGTTTGTTTTACTGACGATGATACTTCAATAAATGATAAGGTTCAATGTTTTCCAATTCCTGAGGTTAACATTCCCGGAAATTTACCGGAAAGAATGTGGAAAAAGTTAACAACCTTAAAAAAAGATCTCTATGGTTTAGAGGGAACGGCTTTGTTTTTGGATTTAGATGTTGTTATTGTTGATAATATAGATTCGTTTTTCGATGTAGATGGTGATTTTAGAATAATTAAAGATCCCGACATAAAATACTGGCGAATTACAGGAAATTCATCTGTTTATAGATTCGAAATAGGAGAACATGGATATGTATTTGAAAATTTTGAAGAAAATTTTGAAGAAATCAGAAAAGAACACAGAAATGAGCAAGAATATCTTACCTGGGAAATTCACAAAAAAGGCTTGCTTCAATACTGGCCTAAAGAGTGGTGTCCCAGTTTCAAATATGATTGCCATTCAAAAATTCCATTCAATTTTTGGAAAACACCAATAATTCCGAAAGGATCAAAAATAATTATATTTCACGGTGAAATAAATCCACATAAGGCAATTCAGGGTGGTTGGGGTAAATGGTATCGATATGTTAGACCTGCACCCTGGGTAGAAAAATATTGGAAGTAAAATGAAAAATTAAATAATATTCCCATTTGAATTAATAATGACTATACACGATCTAAGTTTAAAAAATTCTGTTCTAAATAATTTCATCTTAGAAATAAGAGATAAAAAAATTCAATTAGACGCCATGCGTTTTAGAAGAAATATTGAAAGAATTGGCGAAATATTGTGTTATGAGCTAAGCAAAGAACTGTATTATGAAAGTAGAAATGTGCAAACACCTCTGGGTCATAAAGAAATAGATATTGTTAAAAACGAATTGGTTTTATGTTCAGTTCTACGAGCCGGATTACCACTACACCAAGGAATCTTGAATTATTTTGATCAAATAGATAATGCTTTTATATCGGCGTACAGACAACCTGATTCTCAAGGAGGAAGTGAAATTAAAGTTGATTATTTTGCATCTCCTTCTTTAGATAAAAAATATCTTCTTCTTGCTGATCCTATGCTTGCAACCGGTAATTCATTGATTGCGGTTTATGATACACTAAAAAAAATTGGTGAATTGAAACAAATTCATATTGTTGCAGTTATTGCAGCTACAAAAGGGATAGAAAGCATAAAAAAACACTTCCCGAAAAACACCCATTTATGGGTTGCAACCATAGATGATAAACTAAATGAAAAAGGCTATATCATACCAGGTCTGGGAGATGCCGGGGATTTAGCTTTTGGTAAGAAATTATAAAAAGTAAACACTAAAAAAAGTAATTATAAAAAGATATATTATCATTTCTTTGAGCCAATATCTTTTTGTAATTTGAATAAAATTAGCAAATAGTATACATAGAGGAAAAAATAAAAAAATCAATTCGGATCCTATTTTTGCAGGAAATATAGCAACTATAAACAATGCCAAAAGAATATGGATCATAAGTAAAGTCCATGTAGATTTGAAATCAATTTTTGCAATTAAAGATTTTTTTATAGTTGGGTAAACTGCAATTAATGAAAGTAGAATTAAAAAAACCAATGGCAATAAAAGCTTTAAGAGCGAATATGGGCTCAAATTAAAGTCGTAATTTATATTCCATAGATTACTAAACTCGAGCACATTATTTTCTGCTAAGTAAAACACATAGGTTAAGAATATAGGAGTAACAAAACCAATAACAGGAATGAAAATATTTCTTTTCTCTCCTTTGTTAAATAACCAAATGGCTGAATAGATCAAAATAATAAATAGAATACTCCAAAAATAAAACATACTCGCAATACCAATCCAAAATGCACTATCAAAAATTTTCTCCCTCACATGAATAGATGTTCTTAGACTATAAATTCTTCTAAACGAAAATAATAATATAAAATTTGCGATTAAAAGTTTACTATCTTCAAAGATATATGGAAAAAATCCAATTAGCAGAATATAAAATAAAAGAGCATAAGAATTATTTTCCGTAAGTGCATTTTTTCTAATAATGAAGTTGTAAATAAAGATCATTAAAACAGTCAAGAAAAGTAACAATCCCTTTTTAATTAGAAAAATTAATGAAAAATTGCCAGAATAGACTACAATGCTTGAAACCATAAACACAAAAACCATCATAATTGATAATACCACAAAATTTATTGGCTTTGTTTGATTAAAAAAATTGGCAATCATAATGATATTATATACTTTTGCTTTTTTAAGTTTTTCTTAAACTATAAAAGATTAAGCTAATGTAAATAAAACTTTACAATATCAGCTAAACTGTTTAAAATTGATTTTAAAATAAATGATATGATTTCAAATAATATTTTTAGAGCTATTGGCGAATTTTGTACAGAGGTTTTATTTGCCCCTTATGATGCACTTCGATCTATCGATGGGTGGTGGAGTTCTAATATAGTAAACGCTATTTTTATAAGTATTGGTATAGTTCTACTATTTTATTGGCTTGGACAATTACAGAAATTCAGAAAAGTTGCTAACGAATAGTTTCTTTTTCTTTAGTTTTTATTGCCATGGGAAGTAAAAACAAATTGAAAAGATTTCGCGAAAATGAAACCTTTAGTAATGTTATTCAACCTAATCGTGATGATGTATTTGCTGGTTTCTATTTAAAAGGAAAATGGCAAGATCATTATTTCAAAAGCAGAAAACCGATTATTCTTGAATTGGGATGTGGTAAAGGGGAGTATTCAGTAGCTTTAGCCAAACAGTTTCCAAATAAAAATTTTATTGGTATTGATATTAAAGGAGCAAGATTTTGGCGTGGGGCAAAAAGTGCTTTAGAAGAAAACTTGAAAAACATCGCTTTTTTGCGATTGCAAATAGAATTAATTGATTTGTGTTTTGCAAAAAATGAAATTTCAGAAATATGGATTACTTTTCCGGATCCTCAAATAAAGTATAAACGAACAAAACATCGGCTAATTAATCGTGAATTTTTAAAAAAATACCAATCCATATTAATTGATAATGGTTTTGTACATTTAAAAACCGACAGTGAATTTTTACATGGGTATTTGTTAGGTATTTTACAGGAAGGTAATCATGAAATTATATATTCAAATCATGACATTTACAATAGTAGTAGTCCTCCTCTAGAAGCTAAATCTATTCAAACTTTTTATGAAAATCAGTATTTAAACAAGAAAAAGGCAATAACCTATATTAAGTTTAGAACGAATTACTGATTTATCTTTAAAATTGTATAATTTTAATAAAAGGATATAATTAAAATGAAGGATATTGGTTTTTTTGACAAGGTTTATGAAGTTACTAAACTTATTCCTTTCGGAAAAGTTACGTCGTATGGCGCTATTGCCAATTATTTAGGAACTCCTAAATCAGCCAGAATGGTCGGCTGGGCACTAAATTCCTCGAGTTTAGACCCATCTGTTCCAGCCCATCGTGTTGTGAATAGAAAGGGAATACTAACAGGAAAACATCACTTTGATGGAAGCAAATTAATGCAACAATTACTTGAAAGTGAAAAAATAAATATTGAAAATAATACAATTATTGATTTGAAAAATGTATTTTGGGATCCAAATATTGAATTAAATTTACAATAAATCTTAATTTTTTGAGTTTTTTGATTTTAAATATACCTTTTAAACATTTTCTTTTTTATATTTGTAACGAATTGTACAATTATACAGTAAAATAATTATGAAGAAACCATTACTTAAAATTATCGTTTTATTATTTTTCTTCTTTACTACATTAAGTTATTCACAATCAAGATTTAGTCATGAAGTAGGTTTGATTTTCGGTCCTACATCTTTTCAAACTGATTTTGGAATTAGCGGCAATTTTGCAAGTGCCAATCAGTCCTCATTGGCGTTTGGTATTACACATTATTTAAAATTTTTTGGTAGCCAATACAACTGGAGAAGTGGTTCGTCTTTCTTCTCAGACCATTTTAAATTAAAAACAGAGTTTCTTTATACATCCAACACAAATATTTCTCATGAAGGAGTTAAAGGATCTGGTCCAAATGTTGATAAATTAGATGCAATGAGAGGAAATATTAAAATGTATAATATTGGTACTAATCTCGAATTTTACTTTTTAGAACTGGAAGATTATTCATCTTACTTTAAAGCATCAGGGTCTTTAAACCCGTTTGTTAGTATTGGATTGCAGTATAGTTTCTTTGACCCAGACATAACAGTTAATGGAACTTCACTTGAAGGAGGTACAGAGCCTTATACAGAACTAATTGATAAATGGCAAACAGGTGCTATATTTTTAGAAAAAGACAATACATTCGGTGTGTCGGCTGGGGCAGGAATACGATATAGTCTTGACAAAGTTGACTTGGTTCTTGATGGGCGTTACCAATATTTCTTTTCGGATAACGTGGATGGTTTAAATGCACCAAATGATCCAGCGAATAAAAATAATGACTCTATGGTTTTTATTAATGTTGGTATTGTCTATGTTTTTAACAAGTATTAATTAAATTTTTAGTAAAGCAGTTTCAAGATCATTTATCAGATCCTTTTCACTTTCTACACCCACACTTAATCTTATTAAAGAATCAACTACACCAGTTTTTTCTCTTTCTTCTTTTGGAATTGAAGCATGTGTCATACTTGCCGGATGACCACTTAACGACTCAACACCGCCCAAAGATTCTGCCAAAGTGAATATCTTTAAATTTTCTAATATTTTAATCGCTTTTTCATAACTATTCCCTTTGATAGTAAAAGATAGCATTCCGCCAAAATCGTTCATTTGCCTTTTAGCAATTTCATGATTAGGGTGATTTTCAAATCCCGGCCAATAAACTTTGTCTATTTTAGTGTGCTTCGTCAAATAATTTGCAACTGCCTTACCGTTTTCACAATGGCGCTGCATTCTTAAATGTAATGTCTTGATACCTCTTAAGACCAAAAAACTATCCATCGGTCCACAAATTGCACCACTTGCATTTTGAATAAAATAAAGTTTTTCAGCCAATTCTTTCTCGTTTACAATCAAAGCTCCCATCACAACATCTGAATGACCTCCTAAATATTTTGTGGCAGAATGCATAACTATATCAGCACCAAGCTCCAGAGGTCTTTGTAAATATGGAGTTGCAAATGTATTATCAACAACCAGTAAGCAATTATTTTTTTTCGAGATCTTAGCTACTGCACCAATATCAATAATATTCAACATTGGATTAGTAGGTGTTTCAACCCAAATCATTTTTGTTTTAGAATTCACATAATTAGAAATATTATCAGATTCTTCCATACCAATGAAATGAAACTTTATACCATAATTTTCATATATTTTCGTAAAAAGCCTGTAGGTGCCTCCATAAAGATCATTTGTTGAAACAACCTCATCTCCGGGATTTAATAATTTAATCACTGCATCAATAGATGCAAGTCCGGAGCCAAAAGCCAAGCCATAATTTCCGTTTTCAATGCTTGCCAATGATTTTTCCAAAGCAGTACGTGTTGGGTTCGCCGTTCTTGAATATTCATATCCTTTGTGATCACCTGGTGATGCTTGCGCATAAGTTGAAGTTTGATAAATGGGAGGCATTACTGCCCCGGTACTAGGATCATGTTCTTGACCACCGTGAATAACTTTGGTATTAAATTCCATATGCTTAATTTTTACTTTTATTTAATATTTTTTATCTATAATTTGATGTGATTGCTCTAAACCAAAAATAAATCATTTTATTATTTTTTTGATCAATTTACCCAAAGTTAATCCTTGGATTATAATAGAAAAAACCACCACAATATAGGTAATTACTAAAAATAATTCTCTATGCATTTCTTGTGTTAGGCTCAGAGCCAAGGCAATTGAAATACCTCCTCTTAGTCCACCCCAAGTCATGATCACATTTGTTCTGGGAACGAAATTCAACTTCTTCGCAAAAATTTTAATCGGCAACATAAGTGATAAGTATCGAGCGAATAATAATAATGGAATTGTTAAAATTCCTGCTAAAATATAGTTATGATCAAATGTCAGGATTAATATTTCCATACCAATCAATACAAATAAAATAGTGTTTAACAACACATCTACCAATTCCCAAAACTTATCCACATATTGTTCTGTAACTGTACTCATTGATGCTTCTCTAATGGTATCATGACCTACAATTAACCCCGCTGTAACCATTGCCAAAGGAGCCGAAAGGTGTAATTTCTGAGCGATAACTGTTCCGCCCATTACCAATGCGATGGTAATAATCACCTCAATATCATAATTATCGATAGATTTTAACAATCGAAAAGTGATCCAACCTAAAAACAAACCAAGTGCTATTCCACCAATCACCTCAACCAAAAATAATTCTGCTACATGCCCAAAAGAAAATTCACCTCCGCTTTTTGCTACTTGAAAAATCGTTAAAAAGATAACTACTCCAACCCCGTCATTAAAAAGAGATTCACCAACGATTTTAGTTTCTAATATTTTAGGAGCGTTTACCTGCTTTAAAATACCCAAAACAGCTATCGGATCTGTAGGAGAGATCAATGCACCAAATAGTAAACAGTAGATAAAATCAATTTCGAAATGCAATAATTTAAGAAGGTAATACATAAAAACTCCAACTATCATTGTTGAAGTTATAGTACCAACCGTGGCAAAAGTAAGAATGGGTTTTCGTTGTACCTTTAATTGTTGGAAATTTGTATGAAGAGCTCCTGCAAAAAGCAAAAAACTTAGCATAACATCTAACAGTACCATTTCAAAATCAATTCCTGAAATAAATTGTTTTTCTTTTTCCAAAAGAGTTGTGTCAAAATAACTCAATGCAAAAAGAACCAAAGTGAATGAGATAGTTACAGACATCAGGCCTATCGTGTTTGGCATTTTCAAAAAGCGAACATTTATGTAGCCAAAAACTGCCGAAAATACAACCAAAACAGTTATTACGGTAAATAAATTCATACTACACTATTTTTCTTAATGATAAAATAACCCCTAAATGAATTCCATCATGAAAAGCGCTAAATTTTAATGCTTCTTCAACATTATTCAAACTTATTTTTACACTAGTATGATACACCTCATATTGCTTAAAAAGATGCTTTTCATAATCTTTCTGTGTTTTTAGAACCGATGACAATAAATTTTTCATAACATAATCTATCTCTATTTCAGGGATCTCTGTACTGGGTTTAGATCCTTTCGAATATTTTTTAATTATATTTTCATCTAGATCCATTGGCAGGCCAGAATTTTTATAAACAAGTAAATGTTGGGTTACTAAAATATGCGCTATATTCCAAAATATAGAGTTGTTGAAACCCTTTGGAATTTTCACCAATTGATGATAAGTTAATTCTTTTAATAAGTTTTCCAGCACTTTTCGGTTAAATATAGCAGTTTCAAATATTATGTTCATTCAGATTAATTTTAGTTAAAAATAAGTAACTTTCCGTTGATAAATATAATGATCTTTAAAAGAATGAAAAAAATTTATTATTTAAAAACTTGTGACACTTGCATTAGAATTCTTAAATCCATTCCTTTAGATGGATTTACTTTACAGGATATAAAAACGAATCCTATAAAATCTAATGAAATAGAGGAAATGAAAAAATTAGCAGGTAGCTATGAGTCTCTTTTTAGCCGAAGAGCAAAAAAATACAAATCTATGGGTTTGAAAGATCAATTACTGTCGGAGATAGATTACAAACAACTAATTCTTAACGAATATACTTTTTTAAAGCGACCAATAATTATTATAAATGACCTTATTTTTATTGGAAATAGTAAAAAGAATGTTGATTTATTAACTCTGGCTGTAAAATCTGTTTAATTTAAAATTTTTATTGTTATATTTAATTTGAAAAACTATTTATTTACAAAACGTGTTTAAAAAAAGTATTTCTAAAAAAAGCCTTATCTCCATAGTAATATTTGTTTTATTACTTTTTTTGGTAAATTCTGTTCTATCCAGTATTATTCAACGAAAGATTTCTGAACTGTTACTTAAAAAAAATTCTAAATACTATGTTGCGAATGTCGAAGATGTTCAATTTAAATTATTAAGAAGAACCGTTATTTTAGATAATGTTTTTTTAAGCCCAACAAATGAATCGTTTGCCATATTAAAAAAAGAAAAGTCAAAGAAAAAAGCATTAAACAAAATTCATATTTCTTCAATTGAATTGAATGGAATACATATTTTAAAATTATTGTTTTATAAAAATATAAAAATCAACAATTTGAAAATCAATAATTTGTTGATTCAACAATTTGAGAATAAGAAAATCAAAAAAACTAAAAAAGGAAACCTGAATTTAGATTCAATTTATATAAAAAATCTCAATGGTCTACAAATCAATAAAATAAGTGTAAATAATTTAGTGTTTCAAACAATTGACGCAAGCAATGACAAAATTTCTTTTCAAAACAAGCCGGTAAGTTTTAGTTTAAGTGGTTTTAAGCTCAAAGAACACAGTGAAAACTATTTTAAATTAATGCCAATTAATAATGAAATTAAAATAGATAAAATAAGTATCGATTTTCCTGAAATTAAATACCATTTCTCAATAGATGCCTTGTCATTTGATTTTAAAAATAAAAACATCAGGATTCAAAATTTGATTTATAAACCATTAGCTAAAAGATCTGTGATGGTAAATCAATATAAATTCAATAAAGAAATATTTGATGTAAAAATCGGAGAGCTAAATTTATTCAATTTTGAGCTTCAGAAATTCATAAATAAAAAAGGTATATATATTGATAGTATTTCTTTGGTAAACCTCGATATGAAATTATTCAAAGATAAAAGAAAGCCATTTGATTTGAATAAACGACCATCTCTTCCACACATGGCTTTAAAACAAATGAAATCTGATTTATTAATTCACAAAATTAATATTTCAAATAGTAATTTATATTATGAAGAACATTTAGAAAAAAAAGAGTTATTGTTGAAAATAGCTTTAAATCAGATTAATACCCAGATTTTAAATATTACTTCCATTGAAAAGTATAGAGAAAACCCTTTAAAAGTTAAGGTAAAATCAATGCTCAACAATCAATCTGCTATGACAGTCGATCTTTTATTTCCTTTAAAGGAGGGGCAAGATACTTTTTACTTTAACGGACATTTAGGCCCCGCTGAATTCAAGTATTTTGATTCGGCAATAGTTCCTGCTCTTGGTATGAAAATCTTAAAGGGAAGTTTGGATAATTTAGAGTTTAGTGCAACGGCCGATATCAATTCTTCAAATGGTACAATGACAATGCTCTATCATAATCTGGAAGCGGAAGTATTTAAATCGAAAACGAACGAGGAGAATAAATTTTTAAGTTGGACGGTCAATCATGTAGTTCACAAATCTAATCCAGGCAAAAATGGTAAAGAAAGAGAGGCAATATTGAAATTCAACAGAACAATATATAAAGGAGTAGTAAATTATATTTGGAAAACCATTCAAATCGGTCTAACAAGTACTATCGCTCCTGTTGGTAAAACTATTAAAATAAAGGTAACAGAGTCGAAAAAAGAGCTAAGAAGAGAAAAGAGAAAAGAGAAAA
>VAPK010253113.1_pt1 | contig 21581 bp, 16 predicted proteins | sample 3395031 | NCBI WGS metagenome assembly VAPK01 (sample SAMN08290443, study PRJNA428436) | hydrothermal vent metagenome | isolation source: Deep-sea hydrothermal vent chimney 1 | place: Pacific Ocean: Juan De Fuca Ridge
CAGAGCACTAATAAACCAGAGATTTAATAGAATTTATATTTTTGACGTTTTTACATAAGTTATGGAATCCATGAACGCTACAGATCAGCACGAAGCCGATTATTTGCAAGTATTAGGCTTGTCACGCCCGCCGTTTACTCGCGAAACATCTGAGGGGGTTTTTTACGAGGAACCCGGCTGTAAACATTGCCTTGATTTATTGTTACATCTGGGTAGATTTGGTGAGTTGGTTTTGTTGGTGTCGGGTGTTTTAGGTAGTGGAAAATCAACCTTGTTTGATCAGTTTTTGGCTAGATCAGATAGCGGTGTTTTTACCTGTAGCATAGACGCAGCCACCGCAGTGGATAAACAGCAGCTAGAGGACTTGTTATTAGCTGAATTGGGTATTAACGATGTATCTGATCGTAAACAGGGGATAAACAAAGTATTGAAAAATCGTCTGCAGGCGATTAATCGTAAATATTCTGCTGTGATTTTGCTCATAGACAATGTTGATCAACTGCCTGCAACGCTTTATTCCTTTCTACAAGAAATTACAGCAATTACGGATGATGACGGAAGTATGTTGTTGCATTTGGTTTTCTTCGCAGAGCCGCAGGTAGAATTAAAACTAAAGGGGCTCTTTGCGGATAAATTAAAAATTTTGAAACTGTCTCCCTACTCTTTAGAAGAAACCAGCAAGTATCTAAAATACAGATTGCTTAGTGCCGATAGTTCGAGCGGGCAATTTAGCGAAATATTTGATTCCGTTAGCATACTGAATATTTATAAGCTTTCAAATGGTGTTCCGGGGCGGATTAATAAATTAGCACACCATAAGTTGCTTGAAATGGCGGATAAAAAATCACCGCCGTTGGCAATGAGGAAATTAAACCGTTCTTCTAAATGGCAATGGCTAACCTGTATATTGCTTATCGGAATTATTACTTCGGCGTGGTTTTTTCCGAATGAAATACGCCAGTATGTCATTTATATACAACAGGAATATAAATCAGCATTGGTCGCTTTGCAGTTGGAATTTCCTTCGCTTGCTGAACTTTCGCTTGCTGAAAAAGTGTCAACTAAAGAAACGCCAGCTAAAGAAACAGTATCCAGTGTGAGCGTATTTGAAGAGGATCGCTCATCTACAATAAGTCAGGATAGTGGGACTCTCACGACGGACTCAGAGTTGGTTTTCGGAATCACTTCTGAGTCAGCGCCAGAAATAATTTCCGAGACAGTTTTCGAGATAGTTTCCGACATAACAGAGGAGACTGAAGAGGAAACTGCAGAGATAGTCGAAGCAGAAACAAGAAAAACGGATATCGAAGACCAGGTGTTATTGTTCACTGGGGCAGATACTGAGGCGGATACTGGGGCGGACAATAGTAACAAGCAAACTGCTATCGACGATGTGGGCGATGTGTCTGCGGAAAATATACCCTTTGAACTTCGCAGAGAAAAATGGCTACTTTCTCAAGAGGGGCAGAAATACACCTTGCAGCTATTTGGGTCTAAAGATGAAGCGGATATAAGTCGCGTTGTTAACCGATATAAGCTCAATGGGCGCCTTGCTTATTTTCGTACGCAAAAAAAAGGGGGGCAGTGGTTTGGATTGACTTATGGCGTGTATTCAGATCTTCATGAGGCCCGCGGTGCGGCCAGTCAACTCCCCAGGAGGTTAAAAAATGACGTCTGGGTTCGTAAATTGCGCAGTATCCATCAGGAAATAGAAAAAAATGACCGCTAATCGCTTTTTCAGTTAATTGTTATTTTCGATGATAATAATATAACTTGTTGATTTATAATATAAAAATATAAGCCGACCAGTCTATTACCGCAGCTTCCAATACATTTCTGATCTGCAAGATTGCCAGCATACCGAGTTGGGCTGTATACTTTGCCGCCCTTCCGCTAAATTCAAATTTTAGTCTTCAGGGTGGCTTTTAGTGTAAAAATATTGTGCAAAAACAAGGCGTTATATTGATTGCTTGCTTGAAAATAGCGAGTCCGAATTAGATCGGGGTGATTTATTGGTTCTTTTAATCTGAGTGGTTCGTCAGTTATACAAAAAAGCTTATGCAAAAAAAAATAAATAATCAGGGGCTTTACCGGCCAGAATTTGAAAAAGACAGTTGTGGGTTTGGTCTGATTGCTCATATGGACGGTAAACCAAGTCATTGGTTAGTCGAAACAGCGGTGGCTTCACTCGCCAGGTTGACTCATCGTGGCGCTGTTGCAGCTGATGGCAAGACCGGCGATGGTTGTGGTTTATTGTTGAGACGGCCTGACAAATTATTGCGGGAAATTGCTGCTGAGAAGGGCTACACACTCGCACCGCATTATGCAGTTGGAATGGTTTTTTTAAGCTCCGATTCCCGTTTCGCCGAAAATGCACGCCAGCAATTAGTGAGTGAACTGAAAAAAGAAAAACTACAGGTACTAGGCTGGCGAGAAGTTCCCACGGACGAAGCTGGCTGTGGTTCTGAAGCGCTGAAGTCTTTACCGCAAATCGAGCAAATTTTTGTAAACGCCCCCGCAGGAATGGATGGCGATGCGTTTGAACGACACTTATATATAGCACGAAGACGAACCGAAAACGTGATCGGGTTGCTTGACGAGGATTTTTATATCCCCAGTTTGTCATCACGGGTTATTTCATATAAAGGTTTGGTGATGCCGGAGAATTTACCGGTGTTTTATAAGGACCTGAATGACGATCGAATGGAATCGACTATCTGTGTTTTTCATCAACGTTTTTCTACCAATACCTGGCCGCAATGGCGTTTGGCTCAGCCTTTTCGGTATTTGGCGCACAATGGTGAAATCAATACAATTCAGGGAAATCGCAACTGGGCTGTCGCGCGTGGCCATAAATTTGAAACGCCATTAATACCCATGGAGGACGTGCGTCCGCTGGTTTCCATGACCGGGTCTGACTCCAATAGCCTGGATAATATGTTGGAAACACTGTTGGCCGGCGGTATGGATATTTTTCGAGCGATGCGATTGTTAATCCCCCCTGCTTGGCAGAACGTCGATACGATGGACGCAGATTTGCGCGCATTCTATGAATATAATTCGATGCACATGGAATCGTGGGATGGGCCTGCGGGTATTGTATTAACTGATGGACGCTATGCGGCGTGTTCCATGGATCGCAATGGATTAAGGCCTGCACGTTGGGTAATAACACGTAACTCTGCTAGTCAGGATCCAAGTAATCAGGACAGTAACATAGCGGATGACTATCGCGGTTGTGTCATTACGCTTGCTTCAGAGATTGGTGTGTATAATTATGCGCCCGAAACAGTGGTCGCCAAAGGACGGTTAAAGCCTGGACAGATGATAGCCGCCGATACGCAAACCGGGAAACTCATTTTACCGGAAGAAATCGATCAGGCTTTGGCAAAAAGACATCCTTATAAAGTATGGTTATCTGCCAATCTTAAAAAATTAGCGCCTAGGTTGGATAATAAAAATCATCATCGTGATGAGCTTGAAGCCGGGCTATTTAACGTTTACCAAAAATTATTTCAGGTCAGTTTTGAAGAACGTGACCAGGTGTTGCGTGTATTGGCAGAAGCTGGCCAGGAAGCGACGGGCTCTATGGGTGATGATACCCCGATGCCGGTGTTATCAAAACAAACGCGTTCACTTTACGATTACTTTCGACAACAGTTTGCCCAGGTAACAAATCCACCGATTGACCCGATTCGTGAACAGGTGGTTATGTCATTGGAAACCTGTTTCGGCAAAGAAAAAAACATGTTCGAAGAAACGCCTGAGCATGCATGTCGCTTGGTGATAGATTCGCCGCTATTGTCAGTAAATAAATTCAAGCGTTTGATGGCGCTAGCGGATAAGGGTTATCAAAGTGAGCTTATTGACTTAAATTATTCAGTAGCAAGTGATTTAAAGTCTGCGATAGATGCAGTCTGTGAAAAATCTGTTAATGCGATAAAGCAAGGTAAAGTCATTCTGGTCTTGTCGGATAGAAATATATCAAAAGATAAACTTGTTTTGCACGCATTATTAGCGACCGGGGCGGTTCATCATCGTTTGATAAGTGAAGGTTTGCGCTGTGATGCAAATATCGTGGTTGAATCCGCTACCGCGAGAGATGCGCATCATTTTGCCGTACTTTTGGGTTACGGCGCTACGGCTGTTTATCCTTATTTGGCATACGAATGTATTTGCGATATGCAGAAAACCAATGAAATTACTGACAGTGATAGCGTCGGTTTAATGCGCGATTATCGCAAAGGCATAAACAAAGGTTTATATAAAATAATTTCAAAAATGGGCATTTCCACCATTGCCAGTTACCGCGGTGCGCAGCTTTTTGAATCCGTCGGTTTGCATAATGATGTCGTTGATTTATGTTTTAAGGGCACCATCAATCGGTTGCAAGGCGCTTCATTTACAGATATTGAAGATGATCAAAAACGTCTGGCGAGCTTAGCCTGGAATCAACGTAAGGAAATTTCTCAAGGTGGTTTGTTGAAATATATACATGGCGGAGAAGACCATGCCTATAATCCTGATGTTGTGCATGCTTTACAACAAGCTGTGCGCACAGGGGATTATGAAGATTATGCAGAATATGCGAAATTAATTAACGATCGCCCTGTTTTAGTGTTGCGTGATCTTATTGGTCTAAAGAAAAATACCAAGTCCATTTCTATTGATGATGTCGAACCTATTGAGAATATAGTCAATCGGTTTGATAGTGCTGCAATGTCTTTGGGTGCATTGTCACCGGAAGCACATGAAACATTGGCAGAAGCGATGAATGAATTGGGTGGGCGATCTAATTCTGGTGAGGGTGGAGAAGATGAGGCCCGTTACGGGACGAACAAACGTTCCAAGATAAAACAAATCGCATCTGGGCGGTTTGGTGTTACGCCTGCTTATTTGGTAAGTGCAGAAGTATTGCAAATCAAGATCGCGCAAGGCGCAAAACCTGGCGAAGGTGGGCAATTACCGGGCACCAAAGTAAATGAACTGATCGCCAGGCTGCGTTACTGCAAGCCTGGTGTCGCATTAATATCGCCTCCACCACACCATGATATTTATTCGATTGAAGACTTGGCGCAATTGATATTTGATTTGAAGCAAGTAAATCCAGATGCTCTGGTATCTGTTAAGTTAGTAGCAGAAGCGGGTGTCGGTACGATTGCCGCTGGCGTCGCAAAGGCATATGCAGATCTGATTACAATATCCGGCTATGATGGCGGCACGGGTGCGTCGCCGCTAACATCCGTTAAGTATGCGGGCAGCCCTTGGGAATTGGGATTGACGGAGACCCATCAGATTTTACGTGCCAATGACTTGCGTAATAAAGTCAGGTTACAAACAGATGGTGGATTAAAAACGGGCCTGGATGTTATTAAAGCGGCTATCTTGGGTGCTGAAAGTTTTGGTTTTGGAACTGCGCCGATGATAGCGATGGGTTGTAAATATTTGCGTATTTGCCATTTAAATAATTGCGCAACCGGTGTGGCTACTCAGGATAACGTACTTCGTATGGAGCACTTTATTGGCAGAGCGGATATGGTGGCCAATTATCTCAAATTTGTTGCCCAGGAAGTGCGTCAGTACCTGGCTCAATTGGGTGCACGCAATCTGGAAGAAATCATTGGCCGCACTGATTTGCTGGAGCAAATAGAGGGGGCGACCAGTAAACAGCGCGGTCTGGATTTGGCTCCGCTGTTATCGGATGGGGGTGTGGCCAAAGAGAAACCACAGTTTTGTACTGAAGCCAGAAACGTACCGTTTGACAAGGCGGCATTGGCGGAAAAAATGCTGGCTGATACCTTGTTGGCGATTGAAAATAAACAGGGCGGTGAATTCAGTTATCAGGTGAATAATACCAGCCGCTCTATTGGGGCTCGCTTATCTGGTGAAATCGCTAAACGGCATGGTAATAACGGTATGCAAGATAAGCCCCTGGTTCTCCGACTAACAGGCAGTGTCGGGCAAAGTTTTGGTGTTTGGAACGCAGGTGGTCTACATATGTATTTGCAGGGGGATGCCAATGATTATGTGGGTAAAGGTATGGCCGGTGGCCGACTTGTGATTTCTCCTCCACCGCAAAGTACATTCAAACATAAGGATACGGTGATAATCGGTAACACCTGTTTATATGGCGCGACTGGCGGCACATTGTTTGCGTCTGGTCAGGCAGGAGAGCGTTTCGGTGTGCGAAATTCCGGTTCGGTGGCTATTGTAGAAGGCATTGGTGATCACGGTTGTGAATATATGACCGGTGGGGTCATTGTTGTATTAGGTACAACAGGTATAAACTTCGGTGCCGGTATGACCGGTGGTTTTGCTTATGTTTACGATGAAGATAATACCTTTGTGGATCGATATAACCATGAACTGGTTGATATTCATCGTATAAGCAAAGAAACAACCGAAGGCCATCGAAATTATTTGCACGATTTGCTTGAGGATTATGTTGATGAAACCGACAGTGCGCATGGACAATATATTTTGGATAATTTTATCGATGTGGTCGGCAAATTCTGGCTAATCAAACCCAAAGCGACGCAATTGGCTTCGTTATTGGACGATCTTAAACAGGCAGCGGCATAAGTAGCAGAGAACGATGGCAAATAATTTTCAATTTATCCAGGTTCCGCGCATAGACCCGAAGAAAAAATCAGTCGATGTTCGTGTTAGAGAGTATCGCGAAATTTATTACGATTTCGAGAAGCGTGTTGCTATTTCACAAGCAGACCGCTGCCTGGCCTGTGGCAATCCGTATTGCGAATGGAAGTGTCCGGTCCATAATTATATACCCAATTGGTTAAAATTGATTTCTGAAGGAAATATTTTTGAAGCCGCTGAACTATCACACCGCACTAATTCATTGCCGGAGATATGTGGCAGAGTTTGTCCGCAAGATCGTTTGTGCGAAGGAGCATGTACGTTAAATGACGGATTCGGTGCTGTAACGATAGGCGCCGTCGAGAAATATATTAGCGACACGGCGTTTGAAATGGGATGGCGCCCAAATATGGATGATGTGCCGAAAACAGATAAGCGTGTCGCCGTGATTGGTGCCGGGCCGGCAGGATTGGCTTGTGCTGATGTTTTGGTTAGAAATGGCGTGACACCCGTGGTATATGATCGTTATGCGGAAATCGGTGGATTACTCACGTTTGGCATTCCGGAATTTAAGTTGGAAAAAAAAGTAGTGAAGCGCCGTCGCGCCATTATGCAAGAGATGGGTGTCGAGTTTGTTTTAAATACTGAAATAGGCAGGGATATCGATATTGAAAAAATTCTTGCGCAGTACGACGCTGTTTTCCTCGGTATGGGTACTTATAACTATATTAAAGGCGGCTTCCCAGGCGAACAGCTAGAGGGTGTATACGAGGCGCTGCCTTATTTGATTTCCAATGCGGATCGTTGTTTAGGCCTGCAAAAAAATTCATCGGATTTTATTGATATGGCACATCAGCGGGTTGTTGTCTTAGGTGGCGGTGATACTGCAATGGATTGTAACAGGACGTCTATACGTCAGCGTGCTGCTTCAGTAACGTGCGCTTATCGGCGCGATGAATCCAATATGCCGGGTTCCCGCCGGGAGGTTGCTAATGCCAAAGAGGAAGGCGTTCAATTTTTATGGAATCGACAACCTATAGAAATAGTCGGTAAAAATAAAGTGGAAGGTGTCAAAGTGGTCACCACGGAATTGGGTGAGGCGGATGGGCGTGGTCGGCGCACGCCGCAGCCCATTCCGGGTTCTGAAGAAATCATTGCTGCTGATTGTGTCATTATTGCTTTTGGGTTTCGTCCAAGTCCGGCACAATGGTTCGAAAAACACGGTATAAAACTTGATGAACGTCATCGGGTAGTGGCAAATAAAAACGATTTACCATTTCAGACTGCTAATGCAAAAATATTTGCCGGCGGTGATATGGTGCGTGGTTCAGATTTAGTGGTAACTGCGGTTTATGAGGGACGGCAAGCTGCCGAGGGAATTTTGGATTACTTAGGGGTTTAGAGAACAATGAGCGAGTTAAAGAATGATCGGTTTTTAAAAGCATTATTACGTGAACCTGTGGACATCACGCCAGTGTGGATGATGCGTCAGGCAGGCCGATATTTGCCTGAATATAAAGCTACGCGAACTCGCGCAGGTAGTTTTATGGATCTATGTAGCAATCCGGAAATGGCTTGCGAAGTGACTTTGCAACCATTAGAGCGTTTTGATTTGGATGCGGCGATATTGTTTTCCGATATCTTGACGATTCCTGATGCGATGGGTTTGGGTTTGTATTTTTCCGAGGGTGAAGGGCCGCGCTTTAAAAGACCCGTGCGTACTGCAAAAGAAGTCGATGCGCTGACGGCGCCTGATCCCGAGGGCGAACTGGTATACGTAATGGATGCTGTCAGGTTGATCCGAAAAGAGTTAAACGGCAGAGTGCCTTTAATCGGTTTTTCCGGTAGTCCGTGGACGTTGGCAACGTATATGGTAGAGGGCGGTTCAACCAAAGAATACGCGCATGTGAAAAAAATGATGTTTGATCAGCCGCACGTGATGCACAAACTATTAGACACTACGGCGCAGTCAGTCATCAGCTACCTTAATGCCCAAATCGATGCGGGCGCGCAAGCCGTAATGATTTTTGATACCTGGGGCGGTGTACTGACACCACGGGATTATAAAGCATTTTCTCTGGCCTATATGGATAGAATTGTAAAGGCCCTGAAACGGGAAAATGACGGCCGTAAAGTGCCCGTTGTGCTTTTTACTAAAGGTGGTGGTGCCTGGCTTAATGATATGGCGGCAACAGGATGCGATGCTTTGGGAGTCGACTGGACGATGGATCTGGGCACTGCGCGTAATCAGGTGGGCGATAAAGTTGCCTTGCAGGGTAATATGGATCCTTCGATTTTATATGCTGCGCCCAATCGAATTCGTGAAGAAGTTTCAACTATTTTACAAAGTTATGGCAAAGGTAGCGGGCATGTGTTTAATCTTGGGCACGGGATTCATCAACATGTTAATCCGGATCATGCCAAGGTGTTTATAGATGCGGTTCATGAATTAAGCGCGGGTTATCATTTATAGGCACTTCTGGCCATGCACGCACATGAGTAGTTGTTCCATATAATCGCCTGTAGTGCTAAAAACGGTGCTAAAAATTAAAAGAATAGCTTGCCTGTACGACAATAGCTTCAACTGTAGGAAATAAATCCTGGGTTGTTTGCGAGCCGATTGCGTCACTTGGGCTGCTATTGCCTTGTTGCGATAAAAATTCAGCTCGAATACTAAATTCACGCCCTTTAGAAAGTGCTCTGCCGTATTTAATCCCGATTGTGGTTCCATCAAATTCCCCCAGACGGTAGTCAGCCGAGGTATATGCAGGCGTCGCTGCACCATCCACGAGGCTATGCGCATAAAAATCAGCAGCAGTCTGTGTATAAAAACGCAGATGGGGTTCGAGATAGCTTTTTGAATCCAAAAATCGCCAGCGGTAACGGAAATCAATTGTGTGTGACTCGATACCCCAGTCATCCCAGAAGTAACGGTATGACACATCTACAATATCTTCATCAAAATGGTGCTTGGTTTGCCAATAAAAACTTTGTTTTTTTCGGTCTTCCGGTCTTCCTTCGTGCAGGTATCTGATTGTGTCGCCTTGAGTTGCGCCGGGTGTGCTATCAATGACCGAAATTATTTTATATGGATCTGTATGATAACCGCTAGAGTCACCTAACGAGTAATTGAGCTGCATAATAGTGCGGCGGCTAATTACCTGTGTTACGCCGATCAGGAAATCAATGGTTGTTCTTGTGTCGCTGTTTGCACCCCTGTCAATTTTTGGCTCGTCAGGGTCAGTTACTTCAGTCAGTGGAATGGGTACATCGCCGACCGGGGTAATGGTATCGGTTGCGAATGAAATGCCGTAGTTTAATGTTGTATTGCGTTGGTTAAAATCGTGTGAAACAGATGTATTTGCACTGATAGATTGATAATCAAATTCGTTGGAAAAATTGCCCCCAAAGCTTATTTTTGTTAAACGGGTTAAAGGTTGCTGCCAACTGCCGCTGATAGCAACACGTGTATCTCGAAAAGATGGATCAAGCGGTGTTTCGTTCGCTGCGGTGTCAAACGTAGAATTACCGGACGCCTTGGTTATAGTTTGTGGATTTGCCGAGGCGCTTGCGCCGTTTGGAGACGATCCTGTTAGGGAATCAAAAACGAGTTTCAGGGTCAGGAATTCATCTTCTCCGAATTCTTTACGTGCGCTGATAACCGGTTCTACAGCAGAAACACGATCGGTTTCTGAATAGAGTAAAACCGTGGAATCAAGCTCCCAAGCGGCGTCGTCTTCTGTCTCAGCTGCGTTTGCTCCCGGAGCTACAGCAAGTAGGGAATAAGTTGCAGTGGCTAACGCGGCTGTGAGGCTGGTCCTGGCCTTATTTAGTTGCATCCGCATCCGCCTCCGGAAAAACCGCGGCCGCCACTGGATCCTTCTTTACTAAAATAAATGTGTTCGTCGATACCGACTTCGAGTGGGTCTGCTACGAGCGCCATTGCCGGATCAGCGAGTAAGTCGCGTTCCCAAGGCTGTACGCCGGCGCAGCCGGACATTGTCAGATATAGAAGAAAAATAGCTATTAAAAAAAAGGATTTATAGTGCAATTTCACATACCTCGAAAATTAGGTTGGGCAACACCAGGGATTTGTTACATGTCAAGAAGATGCAGGATGGCATCTTCATACGATTGTTTTTTGCTGGGCCGAAAACCAACATGGGTGTGCTGTATTTTACCTTGCTTATCGATGAGGTAGGCACTTGGCATGCCGACCAATTTGTATTTGGAAGCTAATTTACCCTCGGGGTCATATACAATTTGAAAATTTGCCGGACTAGTTTTCAGAAATAAATCGGCAAGCCGACGTTCTTTATCTAAGTTGATACCGATTATAGTCAATCCTTTGTTTTCATATTTTTTCTGCATTTCATTTAACCACGGAAAGGATTTGCGGCAAGGCGCACACCATGATGCCCAAAAATCAACGTAAACGACTTTTCCCCGAAAGTCGGTAAGTTGTAAATTTTCTGTGCCGGTTTTTATTTTGAAATTGGGAGCGATAGCAGTTGCGGAAGCCTGTCCTGCAACACTGCTGAACACCACTAAAAAAAAGACTATTAATAAATGTTGAAACCTTGATTTCATGAGCTGATACCTTCTAAATCTGGTTGAGTTTTATTTCAATGACTATGTTGTAGTTCCGTGGTATCTCTGTGATATTCTGTGCTGTATAGTTAGAATTACCAAGCTAATTGAAATCCTAGCAGTGGTTGTGTTAAAAATGCGTTAATTATTTTTGTTTAACAAAACTTTAACAATGTATTAAGTTAATGAATGTATTAAGAAAGTCGACAGATTATACTGAAAACCTCAGAATGGCCTTGGTCCCCCCTCCGTCGGGACGACCGTCAATAGTAATTGTCCAGTGATAACGATTTGCCAATCTTCTGGCGATAGACAAACCAATGCCCGATCCTTTTTTTTGCTGTTTGTTAATTTGAAAGGATCGTTCAAAGACCTTATCGCGTAATTCGGGCTTAATGCCGGGTCCAGTGTCCTCTACCCATAGCTCTTTTTTATTTACGGTAATAATTATTTCTCCTTCTTTTGTGTAGGTATAGGCATTTTTTATAAGGTTAGCTATAACAATTGATAATAATTGCGGATCAGTTGCAATAGCGATGTCTTCATTTATTATCAGGTTCGCGTTGATCGTGCTGCCTTCAATCAAGTGTTGCAATTGATCCATTTGTTGTTGGACAATCTGTGCGACGGAATGACTTTCGATTGCGGTAGTTTTATCGCGCTCTGGTTCGCGCGCCAGCAATAAAAAGGCAGAAATCGTTTCTGCCATGTCGGTTCCAGTGCGATATATGCGGGCAACTTGATTACGTGTTTTGTTGTTTAGATCCGGATTAGCGAGCAGTACTTCAGCTGCGCCATTTATGACAGTCAAGGGCGTCCTTAATTCATGACTGACGTCGGCAGTGAAAATACGTTCACGTTCCAGGAATGCCTGCAAGCGTTTAATATATATTTCAAACTCGTGTGCAAGCACACCTACCTCATCATTTGCATACCCCTCCATTGAAAATTCAGTAGATTGCGAATCGTGTAGTTTGCTGATTTGTGTTGCCAGCCTTCTGACGGGAGATATTACCCTGCTGCCGGTGAAATACCCTAACCAAACAGAGAGGCACACAGCCAGAATAATACCTGCAACTAATGATTCGTTTATAAACGCCTCGTGGTCTTCAAAATCGGTCAGGTCAAAGACAAAATAGAGCTTGTCCTGGCCGACCTTTCGTACGAATACATGATATTCTTTTTTGCCTGCCTGCACTTCCTGGAAGCCGATAGCTAGCCCCTGTATGTTGTCAGGTATAAAATCACTGTTTGGTGAATTTGGTTCTATATAGAGAGTAAAAGCTGAACGCGGTCTGGATGCGATACGTTTGTCGTGTATGTAATATTCAATGAAGTCATCTACTTCAGCAAGCAGGTATTTGTTTATCAGGTTTTGTTCTGTTATGAGGAGCGCGTAGCGAATGCCCAGCGCAAAGGTAGAGGTGATTACGAGTGTCAGAAGTACGAACGCGATAATTAAGCGTAAGCGTAATTTAAATCTAGTTTTCATTTTTATCAGTTAATCTATAACCAATGCCTCGAATTGTTTTCAAAAGAGGAGTTTCATGTTTTTGATCCAGGGTGTTTCTAAGGGAGTGCATATGAGTTCTTAAAGCATCACTGTCCGGTGGGTTGTCTCCCCATAATGTGCGTTCAATTTCTTCTCGTTTAACAACACGATGCGTCTCCCGCATTAGCAGCTCTAATATTTTTAATGTCGTTGCAGTTAAGCTTAGCTTTCTGGAGTTTCTTGTCACGATATGGGTTTGCGCGTCGTAGTCAAGGTCTGCAATGCTTAGCTTTTTCTGAGCGACAGAGTTAGCTCGGCGCGTCAGGGCTTTAATTCTGATTTCCAGTTCCTGGAGTGCGAATGGCTTGACCAGATAGTCATCTGCACCCACGTTAAAGCCTGCTATTTTGTCATCAAGCGTGTCACGGGCAGTGAGCATGATGATGGGCGTTGTGATATGTTCTTTTTGACGCAATTGTTCGCAGACTTCAATGCCGTCCATCTCAGGTAGCATTAAATCCAGTACGATGATGTCATAATTGTTTTCTTTTGCCAGATTAAAACCACTTTTTCCGCTGTGGGCCCAGTCGAGGGTATAACCTTTTGGTTCCAGAAAGTCGAAAATATTGCTGGCGATTTCCTGGTTGTCTTCGATAATTAAAACATGCAATAGCGTATGTCCTGGTGCTGTTTACTCAATTAATCGATAATGCTGTGGATATCCGCTGTTCGCAACCTTTGAGTCGATTGCCGCACGCGCGACGGCCGCGGGTATTTCTTCAATTAATCTGGGATCAAAAGGTTTGGGAATAATGTATTCGGGGCCGTAATTCAGCGTGGTTAATTGATATGCTGAAAGCACTTCTTTCGGCACAGGTGTTTTAGCCATGTTGCTCAGCGCTTTTACCGCTGCGATTTTCATTTCATCGTTTATACTTTTGGCGCGTACATCCAGTGCGCCGCGAAAAATAAAGGGAAAGCCGAGTACATTGTTAACCTGGTTTGAATAGTCGCTGCGACCTGTCGCCATAATTAAATCCTTGCGGGTAGATAGTGCAAGTTGCGGCGAAATTTCCGGGTCAGGATTGGATAACGCAAATACAATCGGTTTTGCGGACATAGATTGTAGCATGGAGGTTGAAACCAGATTAGCGCCGGATAAGCCGATGAGCACGTCGGCGCCAGACAGGGCATCTGTCAATGTTCTTTCGTTGGTTTTATTTGCAAAATATCTTTTTTGTGTCGTCAGATGTTCACGCTCAGAATGAATAACGCCTGTTCGGTCAACCAAATTAATATGTTCTTTGGGAGCGCCTAATTTCACTAACAGTTTCATCGAAGCCGTTGCCGCCGCACCTGCACCTAGACACACTATTTTAACTGTGTGCAAAGACTTGCCTTGTAGCTCAATTGCATTGAGCAATCCCGCTGCAGTGATGATCGCGGTACCGTGTTGATCGTCGTGAAAAACCGGGATATCAAGTCGTTTAATCAGTTCTTCTTCTATTTTAAAGCAATGGGGTGCTGCGATATCTTCCAGGTTTATACCCCCGAATGTCGGCGCAATATTTTCTACCGTATTAATAAATTCTTCAGGAGAGGCCGCGTTAATTTCTATATCGAAAACATCAATGTTAGCAAATTGTTTGAATAATACTGCTTTGCCCTCCATTACGGGTTTGCTGGCGAGGGCGCCGACATTGCCCAGACCTAAAACCGCAGAGCCGTCAGTAATCACAGCAACCAGATTTCCTTTAGATGTATATTGGTATGCAGCCGCTGGATTTTTATTGATTTCACGAACGGGTTCGGCGACACCCGGAGTATACGCTAATGAAAGGTCCTGTTGGGTGCGACAAGGTTTGCTGATACTAATGGCCACCTTACCCGGTACGGGTTTAGCGTGATAATCGAGGGCTGCCTTGTTTAATTGGCTGGAGCTTGATTGAATTGGGTTTAATTGTTCAGACATTTTTTGAAATCAGCTAAGCGCTTTGTTTGTTAGCAGTTGATTTGCCAATAGTATAGTTGACACCGTGGACTATGGACTTGTTTTACCATAACTATAACGGTTCGTGCTGGGTATAGATGAAATACACAAAAAGGCGCCCTTCAGGGCGCCTTTTTGTGTATTTCATACGGACCAGACGAGATGCAATAGTCCTAACCATGTTGCGGTTATTTTTTACCGTATTTTTTCTTAAATTTGTCAATTCGGCCGGCGGTATCTACCAACTTTTGTTTACCTGTATAAAATGGGTGGCAGGCTGAGCAGACATCAAGTGTAATGTCTTTTCCGGCGGTTGATCGTGTGGAAAAGGTGTTTCCACAACTGCAGGTCACGTTTATATCATTATAATTTGGGTGGATATTGGCTTTCATCCTTACTTTCCTCTTCTCGTAGTAGTGCAGTCGCACAGTTGTTTCAGTGCTTCTTTAGTTCTTTAGAAGTTCTTTAGAGTATATGGTTGCTTTTACGCCATCTTTACACTGGATAATCAAGAGATAAACTTGGTACAAATAAAGAACGGCGAATGATACGGCAAATTTGTCTTATCAGCAAGGCGAATATTGTCTATAATATCTATATATAACAATAAGATACGTCTACGTGTGCGCTAAAGTACAGCGTGAAAGAAGCATTTGTGCTGCATTTTGTGCAGTAGTTTAGACCCGATAACGTATCCGGGTTCCGTGATTGAGTGATAAGTTGATTTCATCTGCAGAAATTTCTTTAGGAAAGTAACAGCCTGAAATTTTTGCAGCATGTATACTGGCGCCAAGCAAATTACTGTTGCTAAGATCGATACCGCGTAAATCGGCTTGGCGAAAGTAACTGCTGCCAAAATCAATACCATCTGCGTCAATACCACGCAGGTCGGTGCCGCGGAAATCACAGTTTGTCAGGTCAAATGTTTCGCCCTGGGTTTTTCTTTTATTAAATTCGGAAATTTTTTCATCACGTAAAATCACATACATAGGATCTTTCTTTATTTGAGGTTTTTGGCTCATTTTACCTTCCAGATTTTAGTTTCTTGGATAACTAAGCGATAACGACTATATTTATATTCTACTCTGCTTTGTGCGGTTTGGATAAAAAATTTATCTTTATTAGGTAGGGGTTCTTATTGAGTGGATGCTGATCAATATCGCATTGAAAGAGTATTAGAAACAATGAACTCATCAATGCTTATAGTGTCAGACATCTGAAATGCAAAATCTATTAACCTATCCTGAAATACAGTCTGGTTTGATTCCCTTTTTTATAGCACTGATTATGGGGAGCATTTTTAGGTCAAACAAATTTGCATTAGCCGGTGCAGGCGTAATACTTGGTTTTATTGTTACCGCACTGTTGCTCAACGGACTCGATTTTTCGCCTTTGAACGGTACGCGAAAAATTATTCTTGCAGGCATTGCTGCGTTGATTGTCGCAGTTTTTTTTCAAATATATTTAACTACATGGCGATATCGTCAGGCAACGCTGGTCACAATAGGCATTTTGGCGTTTCTGTGGGTTAGCTGGCCAGTATTAATGCGCATCGAAGGTGTCAGCAAGTGGGCTGTTGCGGTAGGGTGCAGTGCTTACGTGTTTTGGCATATTGTTATGTTAGATAGCCTGAAAGAAAAGCCATTGCGGGCATCTAGCAGCGTGCTTGCGCTGGGCCTAGGTACAGGCTTTTCTGCGGTATTAGGCGCATCTGCACTCTATGGTCAATTGTCCATGTCCATGGGTGCAGCAGCGGGCGCGTTACTTTGCCTGCTTTTGTTTACGCAGTTTAAGTCAGGTTTGTTGTTAACCTATCCAGCAGGATTATTATTAGGGTTATTCGGCACTGCGACATTATTATTTGCAGATTTACCCTGGGTTGCATTAGTCTTTCTCGCATTGATTCCGTTGGCGGCACGTATTCCTTTACCCGAGGCTTATCCACATTGGCAAAGAATGCTTATTTTGAATATTACCACTATGTTGCCAGCCGCAATTGCAGTATTTTCAGTATGGTATATAACAGAAGACTCACTTTATTAACTTAGATTTTTATTAACTTAGATAAGGAGAAAGTAATGCGTATTATAATTTTTTCACTGGTATTATTAACTGCCACTCTATTTTCTACTCATGTTTTTTCGGCGTCCTATACCATCGATCCTGAGCATACTTACCCTTCCTTTGAAATAAGTCATCTGGGTTTTTCCACTACGCGTGGTCGATTTGAAAAAACCAGTGGAAAATTAACAATGGATCTGGCAAAAAAAACAGGCGCGATCGAAATAATAATCGATGCTGACAGTATTAGTACCGCGCATGCAAAGCGCGATAAACACTTACGCTCCCCCGATTTTTTAAATACCGCCGAATATCCGCAAATTACCTATAAATCCACAAAAGTTGAGTTCACCAGTAACTCAACAATTAAAGTAACCGGTAACCTGACACTTGCGGGTGTGACTAAACCAGTAACACTTGATGTAACGAAAATAGAATGTGGCACACACCCGTTTAATAAAAAACAGCTATGCGGATTTGATGCAAACGCCACGATCAAAAGGTCAGATTTTGGCGTAAAATACGGGTTACCTGCGCTAGGTGATGAGATGAAGTTACTTTTTCAAGTGGAGGCGTTTAAGGATTAAAGTTTGCTTTCACCGCAAAGTACGCAAACAGGTTTTTTTGTTTGTAAAAACTTTGCGTCCTTTGTGGTGAACGTGCGTGGTGAACATGACACTCATTCTAAACCGGGTTATCGATGTCGATAAACTCGTGTTCCAAGTCAAATTTTTCTGCAAGGTGGTTCCCCAGCGCTTTTACGCCATAACGTTCTGTGGCATGGTGGCCCGCAGCGAAGAAATGCGTTTCTGATTCCCGAGCTATGTGCACGGTTTGTTCGGATATTTCCCCAGATAAATAGGCGTCGAGTCCGAGTTCGGCTGCTTTTTCAATATAACTTTGCGCGCTACCTGTGCACCAACCAATTGTTTTTATACGATTTTTACCGCCAGCGATGTGTATCGGTGGCCGGCCCAACTGCGCGTGAACATAGCCCGCAAATTCCTCTGCGGTCATCGATGCCGCAAGCTCACCATGCATGGCGATATCGGGTCCGTTACCGTCTCCAAATAATCCTTGTGAAGTGAGTCTTAGCAGTTGGCCGAGTTGCACATTGTTTCCATATATCATATGGGCGTCCAATGGCAAGTGGTAGGCGATAAGATTAATGCCTGCAGTGAGTAGCTTATGCAGGCGGCGTTGTTTGATGCCGATAACGCGCATATCTTCATTTTTCCAAAAATATCCATGGTGTACCAATATTGCATCGGCTTGTTTTTCTATTGCGGCATCCAGCAGGGCAGAACTGGCGGTCACACCCGTTATCAGGACATTAATTTCGCTAGACCCTTCCACTTGCAATCCATTTGGGCAATAATCCTTGAAATTACCGATTTCGAGCAAATTATTTGTGTAATTAACCAACTCGGTGATTTGAACCATGCGTTTTTCCTTTTATTGAGCTATATTATTGGCTGTAAACAATTTGCGAGTGTTATATGCAAAGCGGCAAACTGGTTCGATTTTTCTTCGTATACACTATTATAGGTCTGCTTGGATCCTATATCATCGTCACTCTTTTTCCAAACTTGCTTGAAAAAAATCATGCACAGGTTGAAATTAAGCAAGTTATGCCCGGCAGTTTCTCGAATGGGTCGAAGACAGGGCCAGTGTCTTATGCTGACGCAGTTGCGGTTGCGGCGCCTGCTGTTGTTAATATACACACTACAAAAGTGATCAGGCAGCGAATTAACCCTTTTTATGATGATCCCCGTTTAAGGCAGTTTTTTGGTGATATGTTTAAGCCGCGTCAGCGCGTTGAAAATAGCCTGGGTTCAGGCGTCATAATTAGTTCAAATGGCTACGTACTAACCAACAACCATGTAATAAGCGGCGCAGATGAAATTTTTGTGGCGCTTCAGGACAACAGGACCGTTGAAGCGGCTGTTGTTGGGGTTGATAGTGAAACTGATTTAGCCGTGCTAAAGATAGAGTTGGACGAACTGCCCAGTATTGTCTTGGGAGAATCAAAATCTCTTCGGGTAGGTGATGTTGTACTCGCGATAGGCAACCCATTTGGCGTTGGGCAAACAGTGACTTTGGGTATTGTGGGGGCCAAGGGGCGAAGCCATTTAGGCATCAATACATTTGAAAATTTTATCCAGACGGATGCGGCAATAAATCCGGGTAATTCGGGTGGTGCTTTAGTCAATGCGGTTGGGTATTTGGTTGGCATCAATACCGCAATTTTTTCCAAATCGGGTGGTTCGCAGGGTATTGGGTTTGCTATTCCTGTTAGTATCGCAAAGCGTGTTATGGAAGATATTCTTCAGTATGGTCATGTAGTGCGTGGTTGGCTGGGGATAGAGCCGCAGGATATAACGCCACAATTGGCTGAGTCATTTGGTTCAAAGAACGCGGTGGGTGTGATCGTCGCGGGCGTATTACGTAGAGGTCCGGCAGACAAAGCTAAAATAAAACCAGGCGATATTATTACACATATCGATGGCCAGCCTGTACCTAATAGTACCACTGCGCTGAACCTGATCTCGAATTATAAGCCAGGAGATAAACTGAGTATCGATTTGCTCAGGAAAGGCGAAAAAATTTCTACTACCGCAGAAGTGACTCAACGACCTGCTCCGGCCAGTGAAAAGATTCGGGGCTAGTACCCTTTCAATGTGATATTGCCATGGACGCTGACAGACCAACTGAACTCGGCAATATCACATTGAAAGGGCACTAGTACTTTATTAATGAAGAGCCATTAATGAAGAGCATTAATGAAGAGTTTTTACCGCAAGGTGTGACTTAAATTCCCGGCCCTGAAGCTATCAATATTAACTTGATACTTGCGCTTTGTTGTTTTGTTCAATTTGCCATTCAGATTCAAATATCCACCGGCTTATTTCTTCTGCATTTTTTGGTTTGCACATATGATAGCCTTGTGCACGGTCGCAGCCTAGCTCTTTAAGAATTTTAAGAATATTGTTATTTTCCACACCTTCGGCGACTACATCAAGTCCAAGGTCATGCGCAAGGTTTATTGTGGAATTGACAATAACTTTATTATCGTGATCATTATCCATGTCCGTTACGAAACTTTTATCAATTTTGATTTCCGAGACAGGCAGCTTCTTAAGATAGGACAGGCTAGAGTAGCCTGTTCCGAAATCATCGATGGAAATATCCAGGCCTAAATCTTTTAATTTGGTAATGATCTCAAGCGCTTTCTCTGGTTGAGACATAGTCATATTTTCTGTGATTTCCAACTTGATCCATTGGGGATCAAGTTTACATTTTTTCAGGGCATCACTTATTTCATTTGGTAGTCCTGGATCAAGAAAATTGCGCGGTGATAAGTTAATTGACATTGTGATTTTTGCGCCCATATTGTGCCATTGCGCGCATTGTTTAAATGCAACATCAAAAACCCATAAGGTTAGCTCTTGAATTAGTCCCTTTTTTTCGGCAAGTGGTATGAATTGATCTGGTGGAACCATGCCGTGATCAGGGTGTTGCCAACGCGCCAACGCCTCTACACCAATAATTTTGTTGTGGTTCAGGTCGACGATGGGTTGGTAGTTTAAGTGCAGTTGATTGGCTTTGACAGCATACTTGAGATCGGAGATGAGTTGCATTCTGGCCAGTCTTTTTGAATCTTCTTCGGAGTCAAATTTTGTATAGCTCACGCCGTTATGTTTTGCGTTGTACATAGCGGAATCAGCGTGTTTTAGTAAAATATCATTTGAGCCACCATGTTCCGGGTAAACTGCAATGCCGATGCTTGCACTTACGTTGATGCTCTGATCAGCAAAGATCACCGGAGATTTTAGTGAATTGGTGATTTTTTCAGCCAACAGTTCGGGTGCGTCAACCGTGATTTTTGGCAGGATCAATGCAAATTCGTCACCACCCAGCCGGGCTACCGTATCACTGGTGCGTAATATCAGAGACAATCTTTCTCCTATTTCAAATAATACAGCATCCCCAGTCAAGTGACCGTGCGTGTCATTAATGTCCTTGAACTTATCAATATCAATAATGAAAAGGGCAAGTTGCTGATTATCACGTTCAGCGATTTCGATACTATGTTCAAGTCTGTCATTGAAAAGTGCGCGATTCGGTAATTTTGTAAGCGAGTCATGCAGTGCTATGTGTTGCAAACTATTATTCGAGTCGACCAGGTTCCGGTTGGTAGCTTCGAGTTCACTCAATAGGTTTTTTAGTTGAATTGTGCGTTCGTTTACTTCTTTTTCAAGTTTTTTAACATAGTTTCTGGCGTGTTCACTCAAGTTCCATTTTTTAACAAGTGTCAGCGCCATTTGTTGTACCGCAATTGCATCAAAGGGTTTTCGTAAAAATAGCAACCTATCTGTTGCACCCAATTTATTGATAATATCGTCCCAGGTGTAATCAGAATAAGCAGTGCAGAGTACCATTTCAATGTAAGGAAATTTAAGCCAGATGCGGCTGATGGTTTCAACGCCGTCCCAGCCTGGAGGCATTCTTACATCCATAAAGGCCAGTGCATACGGCCTGCCTTCTTCTTCAGCTTTTTGGATCATGGCCAGGGCTTCTTCACCTTGGTAGGCAGAATCGACTTGATATTCAATGTTTATATGAGTTCTCGTATCTGGCGCAGCATTTTTTCCGAATAATTCGTTTTCAAGGTCATTGACTTCGTTGTCAAGATCGTTATTTCTTAAGCACAAGACTTTACGAAAATCTTCGTGTATGGATTTGTTGTCATCGACAATTAATACTCGTGCATTACGTTCCATATTTGTTCCTTTAGTCATTAGTAACTAAATTTTGGATATTGTTAAAGATCCTTCGTTGTGGTCTTCG